>Ga0078972_1005362_pt1 | contig 32727 bp, 29 predicted proteins | sample YelNatPaOPGAMG01_FD_67568 | JGI IMG/M metagenome (GOLD analysis project Ga0078972, IMG submission 67568) | Hot spring thermophilic microbial communities from Obsidian Pool, Yellowstone National Park, USA - OP-RAMG-01 (SPADES assembly) (version 2) | ecosystem: Environmental > Aquatic > Thermal... | reverse complement strand
TCATTCGAAGTAGCATACTTCAATCTCTTAACACTATTCGCCCCTAGAGCCTTAGACGCAACCAACATCGCTGCCACAGGACCATATCCACACATCGTTATGTTATTATCTTCCACGGTCTCAATCAGCCCTTTTGCATCAAATTTCTCTATCGCAGCCATTGCCTTCTCGTCTTGCATGTTCGCAAACTCTTTAACACTCTTACCTTTAGGCGGCGTTTGGCCATATCTAAAACCTGCATGTGTAAGGTCTGAACTTGCAATAATAACCGCGTCCGTCCCAGTACTCTTTATGGCATCTGCTACAATTTCTCCCACTTCTCTTGCTGACTCATACGAGTGCCCACTCATAACTATAGGCGTAAGTTTAAATTCTATTCCAAAATACTGCAAAAACGGCAGTTGGACCTCAATCGAATGCTCATATTCATGCGATTCTCTATCTTTATCAATTATCCCTTTCCACACTGCTTTTGTTAATTTCACATCATTCTTAACTACCCCAAGAGGAGTTTCAAAATCTTCGTCAGAAACTGAAATTAGAGTTCCCAAGCCGGTATGATTTGGTCCTATGATTACAAATGTAGATGGAAAACCGTCTTTCACAATCTCAGAATATGTGTGCGCAGCAACCTGTCCCGAATATACATAACCCGCATGTGGCACAACTGCACCAACTATTTTCCTCGTTCTTTTTTCAGGAACTTTAGGCACTTCTCCAGGTCCAAGTTCGCCTATAAATGATTCTTTTATTAAATGCATCAACCCCTCTTTTCTTCCAGGATAAAATTGTCCTGCAACTGCAGGTCTCCTCGTATTATCACCCCAACTTACCTATAACCTAATATCCTTTGACAATATAAACATTAATATTAGCAATATTACCTCTTTTATTCCCTCTTTTATACACCTAACATACTTATATTACCACTTAACTTATAATACTGATATAAACAACCAAATAATTGGTATCGCAAACCTCATTAATTTCCAAGATATATACATTTTACATATATCTCATACATTCATCTTCAATTTCATATTAGATGGTGTGCCCTATGCCCGATGATATTTGTAAAGATGCCCTTATCGGTGCAAAAAAAGAACTTGTATCCGCAAATATTTCAGAAGATACCTATCGTGAAGTCTTGGAACAAGCATGGGCTGACTTCCAGATTTCAGAAGACGAAAGAAAACTTGTCGAGGTCCTTAGAAAGAAATTAGGTATCTCTGATGAGAAACACAACGAGTTCGAATATAATATATGTGAGCGGCTTGGAGAGGCACAGTTGCAAAATGGTAACAACGAATCTGCAATTAAGTTTTTTGAAAGAATGTGTCAATTAATGCCAAATAAGAAAGATGCCTGGGCACGAACAGGACGTATCTACATCTCCCTAGGTAATATCGAAAATGCAAAAAAATGCATAGAAAAGGCTTTGGAAATAGATTCTACCGATGATGAACTTGCCTCTCTCCTCAATAGCTGCAACAAAGAACTTGCAGAGAAAAATACATCCGAAAAGAAAATTCCAAAAATCGTAGATAATAAATACGAAAATACGGATTCTAAAATAGATAAAAGATTATTACTACTCACACCTTGGGAAATACAGCGAAAAGGCGAAAAAAGAAAAAAAATCATCGATATATCAAAGAACGAAGAGAAAAAAGATCCCGAAAAACAATCAATATCTCAACCTCTTGAAGAAACGCCACAAAAAACTGAAAACAATCAAATAAGTAAAAATAACCAAATAACTAACTCGCAAAATCCACAGCATACTCAATACGGAGCTACACAAACTCCACCCCAAGCCTACCTTTGCAAATCTTGCGGTTCTACTCTTACATACATCTATCAATATAAAAGATGGTATTGTCCAAAATGTAGAAATTATCTATAAAATGGATACCAACAGATACCTAGCAGATTTTTAATAGAACAATTTTAATAGAATAATTATAGAACATACCTATAAAACATACCTCTGCTGTATGGGTTCTATGGAGACCATATTGCTTCTGAACTTTTTATATCCCGAGGAACCTCATGAATTATCTTCGGTGCCCTTTTACCATATACTCCATAAGAGACTTCATCGTAGTGTTTATCCTTTAACTTATATGCCTTTACTTCTTTATGTAGAGGGTCGACTACCACCGCACATTGGTATGGTTTATTAAACATCCTCTTTTGCGTATCTACATCCTTACTTGACAAGTAGCACCCATGCCCTGGATGGGAATGATACCATCCTACAAGCACATAATCATAATCTATCTTATCCAACTGTTCAAACAGTTTTTCAAATGCATCAGAACGAAACTTTACTGAAATTTCGGTCGATTCCAAATCTGTAGTAACAACATCCCTCACTATCGCATATTCCCTTCCTTTATATGAAAACACATCCCCTATCATGAAACCCATAACCTCTAGATTTCTTCTTCCAAACATCGCACAATGTTTTAACATCTTTTCAAACGCATTTTCGAATATATATAACTCAACCTGTCTCCGAGGCCATACCCATCTATGAAGCTCTCCATCTAACATATAATATACTTCTATACGCTCAATCCTATCTTTTGCTATGGGCACAAGCAACCTGTCCACATTCCTTATTATATCTATAATCAAAAGTTCTTTTCCTGACGAATCAATCAAACATCTCTCTACACGCACACCATCCTGTTTCTGTATATCTCCCAAAACTTCGCTCCCTTTTTTATAGAACACAAGACACCTTTGTATATATGCATCTTGATATCCTATTGATATCCTTGTATTCAAACTCCCTTGTGAGAGTAAATATGAAGGTTCTGTTACGCTTGGTTCAACCACTTGAATTGTTGTTTTTTTTATTATACGTCCTAACGGCGAAACCAACATCACTTCTATTGTTTCATTTATTTGTTCCTTTTCCGCAAAATAGGGATATATGTTAAGATACTCGAATGGTATGTCGTTTGAACCTCTACATAATGAGATTTCCCTTTCTGTATTATCTTGTAATCTAACACGCAATGCCCAGCCTTCTGTGGGTACTTCTGCATTTATCCTAAGGTCCCGTGGCACTGAACGCTTTGGCGAATAAAGAACCGCATCGCCCTCATATGGGACTGCAACCGCAACATCATCATTCTCCTCGGTTGCATAACTTGGAATATCTTGCATAAAAATCCATCACTTAAGATACATCGCAAGGTACTTTTTCATCGTCTCCTCATTCATCTTACCTGCAAGATGAACAAAGGATAAATTATTCGGTGGTGGAAGTTCTTTTGTTTCCCTTTTTTTCTCACCGACAATCATTGGCTTGGCCATTTTCTACCCCTCCTTCTCTATTTTGCTCCAACTATCTTTGGTGCTGTAACTCTACCTTTATCTTTAATTATCGCAGGCGGTTTATACGGGTTCTCTGTAAAGAACTTCGCTGCCTCTGTACAACTCTCAGTAATGTATGCATTTGCAGGATTTGGATTCGAAAGAAGAGTTTCCAAGCCTAATACAAATTTCAACAGGTTCGACCTAAAATCCCACTCATCGAGTAGTTTTGAACATACGAGCCCGCCTTCTTCTGGCTCCATTATATTCGGATGGAATATTTCGCTCTCCCAAATTACAATCGGTTTCTGATACGGATACTCATCAGTTATCTTTAGAGTAAAGTTATGTGTAAAAAGATGACTTACTGTGCCGTCTCGATATATTGGTCCGGGTACTCCTCTCATGGTAACAGAAATAGTGATTGGGAAATGGGTAAATGTCTCATCTGAAACCTCGAAAGTATGCTTAAGTTCCCTACGACATGCTTCTATTTCCGACTTAAGACGCATCTGCAGAATATCCAACGGCAGTTTTGGCACCTGGACACCCCTAATATCCGCCTTCAGGATCTGGTATTAACTCGAGAACATCTCCTTCCCTAATGTTGCATTCGCCAAGAGTTATCTGACCTCGAAGCACCCTCTTACCGCATCTTAAAACATAGGCTCCGGCTTCTTTTTCCCAATATGAGGCAGCACTCTCTATTACTTCTTCGATTGTGTTATCGCTCTCAAGGTCCATCTCCACCCTACTGCCTGTATCTGCATCTTTTACAGTTACTCTCGTTGTCATGTCTGGTCCCTCCTTTGAGCACTAGGTCGCACCCATCCCATATTACATGACTTTATTACATGGAATACTTTTACGTTATATAATTTTTTCTTACTGATACCTTGCTACCTTGTGCTCAATTATATTCTGGCTCTTTGAAATATAAATCTTTCCTGATATGTATCAGTTTTACTTCTTACTCAATCAAATAATCGGCTTGGAAATAATGGAACTTGGAAATAATGGAAATAATCATCTTGGAGTTCCTTCGTGTGGTGTTTTACGGCGTTTTAGTTTGATATCTTCTCAAAACTACTCAAAACCCAAAATTCTCCTTTGAGCATACTATCTGCACTATCTCCTTAACTGTCTTCTCTACATTACCCCCATTTCTTCCCTTATATCTTTTTGCTTCTTCGAGATTCTCAAATAGGGATATTTTGCTTTGGGGAACAGAAAAAAAGGTCTTCTTTGCATTATGATATTCTGATAAATACTCCTGTTCAGTTTGTTGAGGTGTAGGCACAAAAAGAGCCTTCTTTCCAAGAATACAAAGGTCCATTATTGTAGAATATCCTGACCTTGAAATCACCATCTTTGCTCTGTTTAGGAGTTCCTCTCTTTCTTTTTTATTCACAAATGAGATAAACTTTATTCCGTCTTCATCTTCCCTCTTTACTTCTTGCTCTGTCTTACCTTCAGTAACTATTATATTTCCTTCAAATTTGCCTCCCGACCTAAGTTTTCTTAATTGTTCTACCATGATATTTTCAAATACCGTCCTTTGTGGCTCAGGTCCCGATATAGATACAAGCAAATCTATATCTTCGCTTACCTCTTTCTTCTTAAAATCTGAAATTGGACCCACATATCTTACCTTGTTCTCATCAATTAGAGATAAATTGTGTGATAGTTCTCCCGTAAGGTCGTTTTCTTTGAAATCAGGCACTATAACACCATAAAACTGTCTTGCAAAATAGAGGTTCCAATATTCTGTCAAATATTCTAATGTCCGCACTCTTCCTGGATTAATCAACCTTAACTGATGAGTAATAAAATAAGATGGAATTTTCTTATGCCAGATTCCATACCTTGCATCTGATATTATTATATCTGGTTTCTTATTCATCTTTTCAATGTATCTATAAAAGTTTTCATGCTCCCAGATTAGGGTATGAAGATATATCGGCATCATTGCAAAAAATTTCGGAAGGTATCCTTTTGGATTTTCTGAATAAGGTAATGGATAATCTGGATAGTCCATATATTCAACAGAATCCCTTAGTTCCTTTTTCAAAAGTTCAAGTGCCCTACCTGTGCTGACCATTACTACTTCGTGTCCTTCCTTTACAAGTGCTCGGACGACAGGTAAGGACCTCGTCGCATGCCCTAGACCCCAAGAGCACACTCCATAGTATATTTTCAAACTTTCACCTATGTGGCAGAGAATAACAAAAAAACATATTTCCTTTTTGGTAGTATCTCTTTACTCTTTTGCAAGAACCTAAAAAAGGTTCGATTTTACATTTCTTTACATTTCATTTCTTTATATTTCTTTTTAACGTATATGTCTTTAACGAATACGCCAAAGATAATAGCATGGGTAACGAGTGGTTGATTGCGAAGCATTTAAGTATCAACAAGCGGTTTATGGGACGAAATAAAAAAGGTGTGAGAACATAGGGAGAACGGTCCTATGCCAGAAACCAAAGAGGTTATTAAGAAAATTTGTCTTCTTGGGGATCCTGCGGTGGGTAAGACGAGTTTGATTAGAAGGTATGTTTTCGACCAATTTGATGACAAGTATATAATGACTATTGGAACAAAAGTAACTAAAAAATCAATCACAATCCCAAAACCAGAGTTAAATCAGGAATTTAAACTGACGATGTTAATCTGGGACATACTAGGACAAAAAGAATACTCAAGACTCCACCCAGTATATTATCAAGGTGCAGAAGGTGCGCTTATTGTATGCGACTATACAAGAAAAGATACGCTCGACAGTCTCCCTGAATGGGCATCATCATTCATAAAAGTTGTAGGTGATGTACCAATAGTTTTTCTAGTGAACAAATCAGACCTTGTGGATAAAGCTGCCTTTACAGAGAAAGATATCCAAGACGCCGCAAATGTATTTGGTAATCCCTACCTTATGACATCTGCAAAGACAGGTCTTAATGTAGAGAATGCATTCAAGAAAATAGGTGAAAGTTTAATAGATGCGTTCCTTCAAAAACAACAGGAAAAGATTACGAGGTAGGGGTGGTAAATTGCCAGATGATCAAGCTAATGTTGGAGAAGAGATAGATAAGGAATTAAAGGCATTGCAAACGAGTTTTTTTATAATGCCAGGTCATGCCTTAAAGTCTCTGAGAGATGAACTTCAAATTTCAACTGGAGAAAAGATGACCGAAGGGATATTATTCAGATACGGTTTTAGATGTGGAGAAGGAATGATTCAAAAGATGAATATAGAACAAGCAAGTGTTACTCAACTAGCAGCATTGTTACCAGGCTTCTGGGCAGGTGTTGGGCTTGGACGGGTTTCAGTTAAAAGCGTTTCAGATAAAGAACTTGTGGTAACATTCGAAGAATCTGTGGAAGCACTGACTATGCCCAAAGGAAAGAATCCAAGTTGCAATTTTACCAGGGGCTATCTAGCAGGAATGGCATCGGCGATTGCAGGACTGGATTTTACTGCCATCGAGGAACAATGTACCTCAAAAGGGGATGCAATGTGTGTACATAGACTGCAAGTTGCACTCGAAGGTATAGCACCTACTCAAGAAGATGTTGCAAAAACAAAAGAAAGATATGAGTTGGAAAGAGGTATTTCTTATCTAATAGAAGAAGAAACACCCGAAAAGAGTTACGATATATTTACAGATGCAGTTACACACGGTGCGCAAGGATTGTGTATAACAAGAGATTTTCCTGATTTAGTAAGGAAGAAGTATGGATTGAAAAAGACACCAATTCTCTGGTTGTCGAATGCAGAAAAAGAGTATGCTGTTGAGCCAGTGCAACTTGGTAAACTATACCATAAGATTGAGGACTTTCTGAAAAAATCAGAAAATTCAGTAATCCTCTTATGTGGTCTTGAGTATTTGATTACTCAGAACAATTATACATCTGCATTAAAATTCCTTCAACTTGTAAAAGACCAAATAGCGATCTACAATGCTTTGTTAATAGCGCCATTAAGTCCATATGCGCTTACAGAGAGAGACCTTAAGATGATTGAGAGAGAACTGTATGTGATAGACCCCACTAAACAGAAAGGGAAAAACCAGTAAGGCAAAATAATAAAATAAGAGGAAAAAAGCAACAGCAGGAAACTGTAATGATGTTCCAAATAGAAAATAAATAAAGAACAAAAGATGGGGTGAAGATGGCAAGGCAGGAGACTAACACGCCAGAAACGCAGGTACAAGATTTGCGCGTTTCGTTCTTCATAATGCCTACGGAGATGTTAAAAAGTTTACATGACGAGTTTGCAATTTTAGCAGGGGAGAAGATTGCAAGGTCAATACTTTTTAGATGTGGCTTTCGAGGTGGAGAATCAGTAACAAAGCGTATGGGACTAACTTGTGGAAATGGTATGAGCATAGGGGACATGCTGCTATCATTATGGATAGAGATAGGTCTCGGCAGACTTCGTGTTTTAGAGGAAAAAGAAGATGAGTTGTTAATAGAGAGCGAGGATTCGACAGAAGCAATAGCAATGGGGAAGACAGGTAAAGAAGAATGCGATATGACAAGAGGTTGGCTTGCAGGAATCGTATCGATGCTTACAGGAAAGAGGTTCTACTGTTTTGAAGAGAAATGTGCATCACATGGAGATAAGACTTGCATATATAGAGTTACAACAAAAGAGCAGTATAGGACATAATGTAAGACATTATAGAGCATAATGATGTTAGAGTATTCAGAGGGAAAGTTCTTGAAACAAAAACCTGTTGGCAAGGATACCTGTAATAGGCATGGTAAGAGGCTTGGGAAGGTAATTGGAGTGCCTACGCATGTTGAGTATATAGTTAGAATAGATGGAAAAGGGGAAGGAGAAGAAAATTTGGAAAATGAAGATTATTCGTTAGGGAATTTTGTTGCGATAAGTCCGATTTGCAGCAAGGTAATTGTTGGAGTGATATCAGATACGATCCTTGTTGATTCAGAGTATTCGAGGTATGGACTTCAACTTTCAGATAGAGATGAGATTTTAAAATTTGCACCTGATTATTTAGAAGAGAAAAGTACGATGGTAAAGATAATTGCCTTGGGATTCTTCGAATTGGAAAATAAAACAGGAAAGGGAAGAGTAAAGGAAACAGAAAAAGATACAATAATGGAAGAGAAAAAAGATAGAGGAGAAGAAAAAAGAGAAGAAAGAGAATTAAAAGAAATTTACGAAGAAATAATGGAACGCAATCCAAGCCATGAGGTTTGTCCAGTATGTCCGGAGATAGGTTCAAGTGTATATCTTCTTGGAGAAAAGGAGATAAAGAGATTTCATACGAAAGTTAACGATAATAGAGAAGAGATGATGATGGGGTATTTAGGGTTACTTTTGTCGAGGAAAGATACTTTATCACAATCGATTGCAAAGCTATTACTTAAAAAACTTATCCTATTATTCCCTGAGAATAGAGGAGTATTTGAGATGCTTTGTAAAAACATAGAACATAAGATGAAAATAGAGGGTGCGCATGCAAGATAATATTATTGTAGGACGAGCAAAAGGACCTGGGGATGCTTCGAATGAGTTTAAGATAATTACGCCGGATAATAAGCGGATGAAAATAGGCGAGTTTGTATATTATCTTCAGGGGAGAGAGAATAAAGAAAAAGTGCTTTGTAGGATAGTTTCGAGGAAGGCGGTTAGGTTATACCCGGACGAATTTATGAGTGACCCAACGATATCGCCGAGTTTAATTACTTCGATGATGGGAGTGGAGAGCGAACATTTGTATGAAGTATCTGCGACGATTTTAGGGAGGTATGATGACAATTTTGGATTTTTGAATCCTAGGATACCGCCCGACCCTGGTACTGAGATATACCTTGCGGAGAATGAATATTTAGAACATGTGATAAGTAGGAAAAAGAGAAACGATATAGGGAGTGCGTATGTGGGAAGTTTGCTGAATAGGGATGAAGGAGAAGTAAAGATATTTTTAGATGTTGCGGAGATAGCAAGTAAGCATCTTGCAGTCCTAGCTGCTACGGGTTCTGGCAAATCATATACAGTAGGTGTGATTTTAGAAGAGATAATGGGTAAGAACAATAGAGGTAGTGTGCTTGTAATAGACCCACATGGAGAATATGGGACGATTGATGAGATGCGAAATAATAAGGAGTATGAAAAAGAACTTTGTGAGGTTAAGGATGGTTACAAGCCTGAGGTGAAGGTTATCACTCCAAACGATATACACATAAGAGTATCTGATTTAGAATGGGGAGATTGGCGTTCTATTCTAAAAGATGCCTCAGATAAGATGCTTAATATACTTAGGAATGTCCTCTATCCGCTTAGGAAGAAAAATAAGAATTTTACAGTGGATGACTTGCTTGAGGAGATACGTTCCAGGCTTGGAGAAAGAGGAGAATATGACGAATCAAGTATTCGAGGACTTGAATGGCGTATTGATGAGTATATAGGAAAAAGAAAAATATTTTGCGAAAATGGAAGGATGACTGAAAAGACAACATCTTTGAGAGATTTATTTGCGCCCGGACAGATAACAGTTCTTCAGATGACAGAACATGAAGAAGATGACCAGCAATTAATAGTCTCAGTGCTTCTGAATAGGCTTCTTAGAGCAAGGATAAGGACTGAAAAGAAGATGGACGTCGATGAGGATATGAAGATAGATTTTCCAGTTTTTGTAGTTCTTGAGGAGGCGCACAGGTTTGCGCCCCATTTTGGCGAAGCAAGGTCGAAATATGTGTTAAAGACGATACTTTCAGAAGGGAGGAAATTTGGTATTGGAGTGTGTTTAGTGAGTCAGAGACCTGGCAAACTTGATGGTGATGCGCTTTCGCAATGTTTAACGCAGATAATAATGAAGATAATAAATCCTACAGACCAAGAGAACATAAAACAATCAGTAGAATCAATAACTGCAGATTTAATGAAAGAGTTACCTGCATTAACGAAGGGCCAAGCCGTAGTGGTTGGAGAAGCAATAAACACGCCTGTACTTATGCGTGTAAGAAAGAGATACACAAAACATGGAGGGGCGTCTCAGAATGCGCCTGAGCAATGGGTTAAGAAGTGCTCTAAGGAGGAGAAAGAGCGAAGAGAGAGAGATAAGGCGCCATTAAAGAAAGAAACTTGTCCCATCTTTAGATTTTAAATAGGACGAAAAAATGTGAGAAAGGTAGTAGAAAGCGATATGCTTAAATCCTAATAATAAGTTCCGCCAAAATATGGCAGAAATTTTACCATTACCGAAGAAGTTTTTTGTAACGAGCGGGAAAGCAGTGAGCAAGGTATCAGATTTGAACGCGTTCGACCTAGCATTGTTAAGAGCAAAGATAGGCGAACAGAATTTGGTTTCTGTATCGTCGATATTACCCATAGGGATTAAGCAGGGATATATAAAATCACTTCCTATGGGTGCGATAACGCATTGTGTACTTGCGCAGCAGAGAGGTGCAGAAGGAGAAACGATATCTGCCGGAATAGCATATGGATTTAGAACAGACGGGAAAGGTGGATATGTTGCAGAAGGGCACCATCATGGAGGAAAGAGAGCGCTGAAGGAGATATTACAGTGGAAAATGGAAGAGATGGCAAAACTTCGGAACTGTCAATTTGAAAAATTGAACTATGTAATCGAAGAGATGTCAGTGCCGATGGACCATTATGGGGCGTGTGTTGCGGCGTGCGTCTATCTTTTTTAATTCGTCATTATTCGTCATATTTTGTCTTATTTTATCTTTTTCTTACTTCTACATTATATCTATCATCCATCACCCCTATGATTAATGTCATTTGTAATACCATTTATTTTTATCATTTTTATATCGAGATTTAGTTATTTGAGAAGAATAAGAAATGTTATTTAAGTGGATAGTGATATAGGAATAGGCAATGATATGATGAGTGAGCCGAAGAAGATTGCGGAAAAAATAATTGAACAGATAGAAGGTTCAATAAAGTTGGTAGATGAGAAACAGATAGAAGATATGGTGCAGTTGATAATGGACTCGAAGAAGATATTTGTTGCGGGTTCCGGACGTTCAGGATTTGTAGCAAGGTCGTTTGCGAGCAGGATAGTCGATTTGGGCTATGAAGTGTATGTTGTTGGTGAGACGATAACACCGTCTGCGAAGTCTTTGGACACGATAATAGCGATATCTGGGTCAGGAGAAACATCCTATACCTTAAATGCAGCAGAAGTTGGGAAAAAATTAGGTGCGAAGATAATAGCAATTACCTCGTATCCAGAATCGCCGTTAGCTCGGCTTGGAGATGTAGTAGTGCACATGCCAGGAAGGATAACAGGACCTGTGCAAGCAAGTATAAAAGATTATTTGACAAGACAGATAACAGGGATACATGAACCATTTACGCCTGCGGGAACTGCGTTTGAACTTGCCTGTATGGTCTTGTTGGAATCAGTAGTGATAACGATAAAAGAAAGGAGAGAAGGAATAGAGGGAAACTACGAAAGTGTCCGAGCCGCAGTTAAAGTAAATTGAGGTTTTTATTTTTAATTATATATAAAAATTTAATTATTTTATTTTTTGCATACCTTATCCGCCAGAAACCACTCGAACAATTTTCAATTTGTCCTTATCTTCGATGATGGAGTCTAGAGGGATAGGAGAGTTGTTTTTCATTATAACTACGATATCTGGAGGGAGATTGAGTAAATCAAGGATTTTTAGGAGAGTTGTTTTTTCTTCGATTTTAATATTTTTAACACTTCCCCCTGGAAGGAGGGTTATTTCTACCATGACATGCACATTTACATTCCAACTATTAAGGCTTGGCATTAAGGCTTGGGGGTTGAGTTCATGGGTTGATTTCATTGGTTGGTTGATTTTGGGTTTTATTCGAAATAAAGTAAAAAGAAATGTATTGAGATTTATAGGGAGATGCGTTTTCGACGGAGTGAGATCTTTTCAGTTTTGGGATATTGAGGTTTGATTTTTTCTTTATCCAAGATACTCAAGTCTGGGATATTTAGGGTAGTCTTTCTTTTGTAGTAAAGAGGGATGCATAGTGTGTGAGTTTTGCGGTCTATATCTTTTGCTTTCATGAGAATAGGTTGGAGAGGATAAAGAAAAGGTTTTCTTTCGGGTTCTGCGGTGCGGAAACTTAAGATTTTTTTTAATTTTATGAATGAAAAGTAAGGAAAGATAGATTAATAGATAGAAACGCCTGCTTGTACGGAGGTATAGTATGCTAAGAAGGAGAGGGATAAGAAGAGAGGCAATGTATCCGAGCGAAGAAGAGTATAGAGAAGAGAGAGAAAGGTTGTTATCGGAGAGAGGTAGAGGGAATCTAACTGTGAGGGAAGCAGGGCATTTAGGGGGTCTTCGAGGAGGTCATAGGGGAGGAATAATTGTAAGAGACAAATATGGAAGAGAATTCTATGCAGAGATAGGGCATAGAGGTGGAGAGACAGTATCCGAGAGATATGGCACGCCATTTTATAGAGAAATAGGACGAAGAGGGGGAATGGCAGTTAGAGAGAAGTATGGAAGACCGTTCTACCATGAGATAGGCATGAAAGGAGGACAGAAGGTAAGACGATTAATTGAAGAAGGGGAGAGATGGGAGGAAGAGCACGAAGGAGAAAATTACTAAATCATCTACGTTCCCTTTTTTTGTGATTTTTGAGTTAGAATCGAATTGAAAATTAATTTGATGGGTGAGGGAAAGATGTCTAGGATATCATGCGCTGAATTATTAGTTAAATGTCTTGAAAACGAAGGAGTAAGATATGTCTTTGGAGTGCCTGGAGAGGAGATAATAGACATTTTGGAATATTTGAGGAAGAGCGATATTAGGTTTATATTAACTCGACACGAGCAGGGCGCGGCGTTCATGTCTAACGCATTCGGAAAATTAACTGGATATCCAGGCGTGTGTTTATCCACTTTAGGACCTGGGGCAACTAACCTTGCTACGGGTGTTGCAGATGCTTTATTGGGACATTCGCCGATGATTGCAATAACAGGTCAAGTAGAACTTGACAGGCTCTTCAAGGCTTCAGTTCAGCGCATAGACATTCAGAGACTTTTTGCACCCATAACGAAATGGAATTGTATGGTTTACAAGGAGACGATAGTTCCAGAAGTTGTGCGTAAGGCATTCAAGGTTGCTTTAACTGAGAGATTTGGACCTACGCATATAGATGTTCCTGCAGATGTTGCAAGAGGACAGATGTATGGTAAACCGTTTACTAAGTTTGAGTCCGAAGAACCTAGCGCTAACGAAGAGAGCATATCTCGTGCCTCAGAATACATAAACGCAGCAAAAGCACCTATAATATTAGCTGGGGCAGGGGTAGTGCGTGAAAGGGCATGGTCAGAATTGAGAAGATTTGCAGAAAAGGCAAATATTCCCGTGGTAAATACTCGTGGCGCGATTGGGGTATTCCCTCATTCTTCTTACTTATCATTATTTACGGCAAGTTTGCCATTTAATGATATAATCAATTGTGCATTTGAATATTCAGACTTGATAGTTACAGTGGGATTTGACATAGAAGAGTATCCTCCCTCTATGTGGAATGCAAAAGGAGAAAGGAGAATAATCCATGTAGATACTAACCAAGCCGAAGTAGATGCGCATTACGACCCTGTGGTAGAAGTGATTGGAGGGATTAAGGGGTCTTTGAAAAAACTTGAGAAGGAGATGCGGGAAAGAAAACATTGGGATTACGCGCTCGAAATAAGGAACAGGCTTATGCATGATATCTCAGAAGCAAAGAGAGCGAATAGCGAAAAAGGCAAGATCAAGCCTCAAAGGGTAATTATGGAACTGAGGACTGTGCTTTCGAATGATGATATACTTGTCTCAGATGTAGGAGCGCACATGTATTGGATTTCTAAATATTACACTTCAGATATTCCGAGGAGTGTGCTTGCGCCTGGTGGATTTGCAGCCATGGGGTTCGGGTTGCCTGCTGGGATTGCTGCTAAACTTGTTCATCCACAAAAAAATGTAGTTGTAGTATCAGGCGACGGTTCTTTCGTAATGTCAGACCCGGATTTTGAAACTGCAGTTCGAGAGAAACTTCCTATAACTTTTGTTATACTAAACGATAAGAAGTATGGACTTATCGGCTTGGAACAGCGTATGTTGAGCAAAGAAGAATTTGGAATTTCATTTACCAATCCAGATTTTGTAAAGTATGCAGAGGCATATGGAGTAAAGGGAATTAAGGTAAAGGAGATATCGGAACTGAATTCTGCATTAAAAGAAAGTCTTGGGATGAAAATGCCCACTATCGTAGATGTAAGGATAGATTATGATGAGAATGTAAAACTCATGCAAAAAATGCTTGAAAAGAGTTGTCCAAGCCCATATTTAAGTTCTTATCAATCTGATTAATGTTTTTACAGATATTTTACAGATATGTTTTGCAGGTTCGGTTTAAAATTTTTAAAATATGGGATGATTTTATTTTTTAATTTTTTATCAAATTATGTGCATCAAGATATAAAAAATGATAACTAAAAAATATAATGTGTTAATATCTGTTTTAGAAAGGCTACGAAAAAGTTACGAAACGAGGGATAGATGAGAGATAGAGGGAAAGGATAAATTTATGCAATATTATAATAGTAGTTTTTCCATGTGGGAATTGGTGTAATAATGGGGTATGTGGGCAAAATCCTAAGAGTGAACCTGAATGCAGGGAAATGTGATGTTGAGGGGTTAGATTACGATATTGCAAGTAAGTATATTGGTGGAAGAGGATATGGAGTAAAAGTTCTGTTTCATGAATTGAAAGTAGGGATAGACCCATTCTCTGAAGAGAATAAACTTATATTTATGACAGGTCCGCTTACGGGGCTTGCGCCTGCATCAGGTAGGTCCGCAGTAATATCGAAATCCCCGCTTACAGGTGGTATATTCGATGCAAATACAGGTGGTTCTTGGGGTGTAGAGTTAAAGAAAGCAGGGTTCGATGGAATTATAATCGAAGGAGCATCAAAAAAGCCTGTGTATCTATCTGTTAAAGACGGCAAAGCAGAACTAAAATCTGCAGAGAAGTTATGGGGGAAAAACACATTCGAAGTAAAAGAATATCTTGAGAAAGAAGAAGGAGGAAAAGTAGCCTGTATTGGCTTGGCTGGCGAGAATCTTGTAAAATACGCATGTATAATGAACGACGGAGATAGGACAGCAGGACGAGGTGGCTTGGGCGCAGTAATGGGTGCGAAAAAACTAAAGGCGATTGTGGTAAAAGGCGAGAATAAACTCAAGCCTGTAAATGAGTATGCGTTTCAGGAGTATTATAAGAAAATGCTTGAGATACTGAAGGGACATCCATTAACTGGCGACGGCTTGGGAAGATTTGGTACGCTAATTTTAGTAAATCCGATAAATAAGCATGGGATATTTCCGATAAAGAATTTTAGAGGTGGCTACATAAAGGAAGCAGACCAGATTTCTGGAGAGACTATGTCAAAATATCTTGTGAAGAAGAAGGCATGTGCGTTATGTCCTATAGCGTGTGGAAGGATTGCAAAGATCGGCGAGACAGAAACTTCGGGTCCTGAGTATGAGACTACATGGGCACTTGGACCACAATGTGGAATTACGGATGCAGAGACTATTGCAAAGGCGAACAATTTGTGTAACGATTATGGTCTTGATACTATCTCAATGGGGAATACACTTGGATTTGCAATGGAATGTTCAGAGAAAGGATTGATAAAAGAAGATATTCGATATGGAGATGGGAATGCGGTTTTGAGATTGATAGAGCAGACTGCAAGGAGAGAAGGGCTTGGGAATTTGCTTGCAGAAGGGACAAAGAGGATTTCTGAAAAAGTTGGAGGAAAGGAATTTGCAATACATGTTAAGGGCTTGGAATTGCCTGCGTATGACCCGAGAGGTGTGAAAGGGCAGGCATTGGCATTTTGTACGAGTAATCGAGGGGGTTGTCATCTTAGAGGGTATATGATACCTGCAGAGGTGCTTGCGCAACCAAGATACTTAGACAACATGAAGACAGAAGGAAAAGCAAAAATGGTAAAAGAACTTGAAGAGATAATGGCAGTTCTTGACTCACTTTCAATTTGCAAATTTACTATATTTGCAATATTCCATACCTTGAACTGGGAATCTGATTTGTATGCGAAGTTACTAACGACTGCGACAGGCTTTTATTTTGACGAGAAAGAGTTGAGGAAAGCAGGCGAAAGGATATTCAATTTGGAAAGATGCTTTAATTTAAGAGAAGGATTTACGAGCAAAGACGATGCGCTCCCTGCAAGGTTTAAAGAACCGATAAAAGGAGGACCTGCAGACGGGGCGGTAGCGAATGTAGATGAGATGCTTTCTGAATATTATCAACTAAGAGGTTGGGACGAAAATGGAGTACCAGGCGAGAAAAAGTTAGCAGAGTTGGGTATTGGGACAGTTGCAGAAGTCTGGCCAAAGTTGCAGGTTGCACTTGATTTGAGGAGTTTAGACGATGCTTTGAAACTTGCGAAAAAATCAGCAAAGGGCGGTGCAGATTGGATAGAAGTAGGGACACCATTAATAAAAAGTGCAGGTATGGAAGCAGTAAGAAGAATAAGAGAACTATTTCCAAATAAGATAATAGTTGCAGATTTGAAGACAATGGATACGGGTTTCATGGAAGTTGAATTGGCTGCACAGGCAGGGGCTGACATAATAGGAGTAGCAGGGGCTGCGGGAGACCATACGATAGCAGATGCAGTAGGTGCAGGGAAGAAATTTGGAGTTAAGATAATGGCTGATTTGATTTCTATAAAAGACCCTGTAAAGCGGGCAGTGGAACTTGAGAAATTAGGCGTGGACTATCTTGAATTTCATATTTCTGTCGATGAACAGTTAAGAGCAGGGAACACAAAGATACCGTTCCCACTTGTGCAAAAAGTAGTGGAAGCAGTAAAGATACCTGTTGCGGTCGCAGGTGGTATGAGAGTAGATACTGTTCCTCTTGCGATAAAATCCGGGGCAAAGATTGCAGTTGTAGGAGGAGCGATAACAAGGGCTGGGGATGCAGAATCTGCGACACGTGCTATACTAAAGGCAATGGGTAGGATTAAATGATGATGCGAGAGTGCAAGAGGAAGATGTGTGAATGGAAGATTTGAAAAAAGTGCTTATTAAGTATCATAAACCGCCCGATTATACAGGGGAATGGGAAAATGAGTTTGTGTACGATTCTGGGGATATAATCGTTTCTGCATTTACTTTAAAGAACCCAAAATTTCCAGTCATAATAGAGGGAGTAAAGATTTTGGACAATGGATATAGAGGGGTGTATTATGAGATAGTAGATGATTGGTATGATGTGGTAAGGATATTTGACAGGGATGAAAAATTTATAGGATACTACTGCGACATAAAAACGCCTTCAAAGAGGTTCGAGGGTGGTTTTGAACTTACTGATTTGTTTCTTGACCTATGGGTATTTCCTGATATGAAGTGGAGAATCCTTGATAAGGAGGAGTTTGATGAGGCAGTGATTAAAGGCTGGATTGATAGAGAGACCGCCTCTATCGCAATGAAAAAAATTATATATCTAATTGGACAAGTAACAGAAGGAGATTTTCCGCCTAAAAAGATTAGGGAACTTGAGGAAAAAATAGGGTTCCATCTTGGAAAGAGGAAATGAATAATAAAAATAATAGAAACATAGTATAAAGGAGAATAGATAGCGAGTAAAAATCGAATAGATATCGAGGAAACAAGATAATTAAAGTAATTAAATCGTTCTTTAAAGTGGATGGATGTAAGTATTGTTTAAGTATCACTTATGCTATTACACCTTGAATCATCATTAAATTAGGTGAAGCAAATGTTCCGTTTCGGACCGAGTGGAATACCGCTTTCATGTAAAGGTAGGACGCAGAGAGATGGCATCGAAGATGTACATACGCTAGGACTTAACGCAATGGAAGTACAGTTCGTAAGAGTAGATATAACTGAAAGATATGCAACCGATGAAGAAATTGGGCAAAAACCTCGAGATATCGAAGGAGAACTTATCGTTGAAGTCCTTAAAGAGGAAAATGCAAAAGGTGGTGGTAAGAAGTATGTGCCTAAAGCGGAATTTGATACTGAGATTAAAAAAGGAGACAAACTCCGTTCGTTAAGGTGTGGAATTGGGCATGATTATCATGAATTAAAAGAACTCGGAGAAATTGCAAAGGATTTAGACCTTCGGCTATCAGTCCATACGCCATACTATATGGATTTGCTAGGAGATGAGGACATATCTGAAAAATGCCTTGAGAATATAAAGTTCGGTGCTCTTATTGCACACGAATTAGGCGCAGATATGCTGGTTACACATCTTGGATTTTATCATGATTACAGTACAGACCAAGCCATAAAGTTAATGACCGAAAAGATAAAGATAGTTCGCGATTGGATAAATAGAAATAAACTCAATGTTCAAATAGGTCTTGAAACCTCAGGACATCAACTTGTTTTTGGAAGATTAGATGAAATATTAGCGATATGCAGAAAGTTGCCTGGTGTCGTCCCGGTGCTTAATTTTGCGTTGATACATGCAAGAGAAAATGGAAGTCTAAAAAGAAAAGAGGATTTCCAAGATATATTTGATCGCGTGCGGAAGATTATAAAAACAAATGAGTTCTATACGCACTTTTCGGGTATTGAGCATGAGGGGGGGAACGAGAAACGTTTCACACCAATAAAGAAAGGAGACATGAAGTTTGAGCCTCTTGCGGAGTGTTTGCTAGATAATGATTTTGAAGTTACAATCATATCAAGTTCTCCTCTTTTAGAACATGATGCAATGTATATGAAACTTATACTTGAAAGGGTGCAATTAAAGCGTGAAATGAAAGCCGCGAAAGCACAGCATGTGCCTGCGAAGGAGGTAGTGCCAAAAAGAAAGAAACGTGCAGTAGAGGAGATAGAACTTGAAGCAGATGGTGTAGAGGATTATGTCGATGAGATACAAGGAGATACTGAAGTAGAAGGGACGCAATCGAAAGAAGAACCTAAAAAGAAAGGTAAAAAGAAGGATGAAAAAGTAAAAGTCAAAGGTAAGGGAGGTAAACCCAAGCCAAGCAAAAAAGAGCAAGCCCAACGGATAATAGAGCGCACAAAAACAACTGAAAAGATAAAAACAAAAGATGAAACTGGCAAGAAAAATATTAAACTGAAGAAAGTAGGTAAAAAAGAGAGGACTAAAAAAGTAGATGTAAAAGGGAATGCAAAAGGAAAAATAAAGAAAAAGATTGTAAAAAAAACGAATAATGCAGTAGATAAGTTAAAAACAAAGAAACCGAATAAGAAACAAATTAAACTTAACAAGAAAGGATTAAAAAAGGCTGAGAAGAAAAGAAAAGAAAAAAAGAAGGCAACTATAAAAAAGCCAAGTAAAGCGAAAAAAGAGAATAAAAAGAAACCAAAGGAACCAAGAAAAAACGAAAAGAAAATAAAAAAGAAAGTAAGCAAGCCAGTAGAAGTGAGGAAGAAAAACAAGAAAGAAAAAGTTACAAAAAAAAGGGAAAAGGTGTAAAGAAAGAGCGTTTTGAGAACAAAAAGAAAAAGAAGCAAAACTTGCCTAAAAAAAGAGGAGCATCCAAGAAAGTTCGTTAAGATGAATAACGATTTAAATAAGATGGGGGATGCTTGTGTGAAATACGAGGAATCGTATAGATACATTCTTAAAAGGATATCAGAATCGATAGAGCAAGTAGATAGGGAAAAAGTTGATGAAACTTTGAGTAAGATACTGTGTGCTCAGAAGATATTTGTGTTTGGAGTGGGAAGGTCTGGATTAGTTGCGAAAGCATTTGCAATGCGTCTAATCCACTTAGGACTTAAGGTATATGTGATAGGTGAGACGATAACTCCTTATGTTGAAGAGAATGATGTAGTAATAGCGATATCTGGTTCTGGTGAGACAAGTTCGGTAATAAGAGCAGCGAGGATAGTATGCAAGATAAGAGCGTATTTGATAAGTATAACCTCCAGGCCTGAATCTACTTTAGCCCAGATGTCGAATTTGACGATAATACTGCGTCCTATAAGCGACGGGAAGAAGAAGGAACTTGCGCCGTTAGGAACACTATTTGAGGATGCAGCAGCGATTTTGTTAGATTCCTTCGTAGCAGAACTTATGGCAAGAAAGAGCGAAACTGAAGAGACGATGAGTGCTCGGCATGCGACACTTGAATAGTTAACCTTGGAGAATAGTAAACATGCGTTTAATATAAATAAGGATAAAGTGATTTAGTTTTGATGGATGCCTCATTGGATAGTAAGAGATACATATCGAATGGAAATGTAGAATTTAGTCAGGGAAATTACGAGAAAGCAGTAGAGTTTTTTGATAAAGGTCTGAAACTGAATCCGAATGATGAGGTTGCATGGAATAATAAAGGAGTGGCATTGGATGCTCTTTTGAGGCATGAGGAAGCACTCAAGTGCTACGATGAGGCATTGCGTATAGACCCGAAATATGAGATTGCATGGTATAATAGAGGGAATGCCTTATTCTATCTAAACAGGTTAGATGATGCAGTAGAGAGTTTTGAGAAAGCGATAGAGTTAAATCCGCAATACGAAGCAGTCCTGCATGATTTAGGGAATCTTCTAATCCAGATGGGGAAAGGAAAGAGGGCATTGGCACTATTTGAGAGAGGATTAAGAGAGAATCCAAATTCTGTTGCGTTACATCATTCTAAAGGAGTAATGCTCGATACTTTAGGAAGATATTATCAGGCGCTTGAAGAATTTGATGCTGCGTTAGAGATAGATGATAAGAATGAACTTGTATGGCATTCAAAAGGTAATACATACTTTAATTTAGGGAATTACGAAGGTGAGCAAAAGAGGTATCTTGAAGCGATTTTGTGTTATGATAATGCGTTGAAGTTAAATCCGAGAAACGAGGAAGTGTGGAACAATAAGGGTTTTGCGTTATTTGCACTTGGTAGGCTTGAGGAGGCTTTAGAGTGTTATACGAAAGCAATAGAGATAAATCCTGAGTATAAGCATGCATGGTATAATAAAGGATATACATATCACGGCTTGGACAGGCTAGATGAAGCGATAGCCTGTTATGATAAAGCGTTAGAACTTGACCCTACAGATGAGGTTGCATGGAATAATAGAGGAAATGCCACCTACAACCTACATCTATACGAGGAATCGATACCATATTTTGAGAAGTCTATAGAAGCAAATGAGGAATATGAGATTGCATGGAACAACATAGGAAATGCGCTAGATAAACTAGGACGACATAAGGAATCTATACCATATCATACGAGAGCAATCGAGTTGAATCCGAACTTTGATTATGCCTGGTATGCGAAAGGATACGCCTTATGCAAATTAGGGAAGTTTAAGGAAGGTCTGCCTTTTTTAGACAAATCCTTGCGATTAAATCCACATTATGAACATACTTGGCATACCAAAGGCTTGGCTCTTATGGGTTTAAAGAGATACGAAGAAGCATTGGAGTGTTTTGAAGAAGCCTTGAGGTTAAATGAAGAATATGCCGAGGCTTGGGCTGATATGTCTGTAATTTTGAGAACACAGCAGAGGTATGGGGATACGCTGATATGTAGGCTTGAAGAATTGAGGGCATATGATGAGGAGTTGCGTAGAAAGGAAGATGCAGCATTGCAGATAAAGAAAGGAGATGTGCTTAAGGAACTTGGTAAGGTAGATGATGCAGTTCGAGCGTATAAGCGTGCGGTTGAGATTTCACCGAATTTAGAGACTTTGGAAACTTATGCAAGATATCTTTATGAGTTGATGAGATATGATGAGGCGCTTGAAGAATATGGGAAATTATACAGAAAATATTCAGAAAATGATAGGGTGAGAGAGGGATATGCAAGATGTCTCATATCAAAAGAAAAATATGAAGATGCGCTTAAACTTTTAGATGATGTGAAGAGCGCAGAAGGGTATGCTTTAAGAGCAAGAAGTTGGCTTGAGATTGCGAGAGAGTTGGCAAACCATGGGAAAGATAATAAAAAAGAGATAGAGAATGCGAAAAAGGAGATTGAGAGCGCGTTATCGGAACCGAATGCAGAGAGGCATTTATTGAAAGGGGAGATAATGGAGATTTCAGGTGAGGTAAGAGGTGGAGTTGAGGAATTTGAGAAAGCGATAATGCTTGATGAGAATATGGAGATTGCGTATGTGTTATGTGCGAGGGGGTATATGCAACTTGGCGAGTATGAGCGTGCGATACGTATAATCGATGAAGGCTTGGGACATTATCCTGATTCAGAGATTTTATGGATAGAGCGTGCGAATGTTTTTAAGGAATGGGGTAAGTTAAGAAGGGCATGTGTAAGTGCCTCGATATCGACCGAGTTAGCGCCTAGTTATTCAGAAAGTTGGGTAATTCGTGGAGATGCGTTTGAGAAGTTAGGTAAGGGGGAAGAAGCGATTTCAAGTTACGAGAGAGCATCTGAACTAGGGAATAAGGATGCAAAGATAAAATTAGATAGATTAAGAAAGATAAAAGATGCTTTAAGATGATGATATAGAGTATAGGATGAGTAAAAAGATTGGTATAAGAGTTGTGGAAATTTATATATACTATTTATAATTATAATAGGGATGATATTTCAAATTAATTTGAAATGGTGTTTGTATGAGCAATGAAAGAGAGGGAGCATTAGGAATCATAGACAGGTTGTTACCTTTATGGATAGGGGTATGTATAGTAATAGGACTGCTTATAGGGAAGTATGTGCCTACTTTTGGAGAGGTTGCAGAGAGTGCGATACCGTTGGGGCTATTTCTAATGATATATCCTGCGATGACGAAGATAAGAATGGAAGAGGTAAGAAGTTCATTCTATAAAGGAAAGAGTGCGGGTCTTGTAGTGTTATTTAATTATGCGATAACGCCCTTTTTGTTATGGGGATTTGGGTATCTCTTTTTCAAAGTGATATTCGTAAATGCAGGATTGATTAATGACAATTTAGGAAACAGCCTATGGATTGGGATGACTTTACTTGGAATAGCGCCCTGTATTGCTATGGTTCTAGTATGGACAGACCTTGCAAGAGGGAACGGTCCTTTGGGTATAGTTCTTATGGCTTGGAATTCTCTAATCCAGATAGTAACAACGCCATTTTATATTTGGTTAATAATTGGTATGAGTGTAAAGATAAATGTGATGCTTCTTGCGCAGAGCGTACTACTTTATTTGGGATTGCCACTTTTACTTGGTGTGATAACAAGGAAGATAGTAATAAGTAAAAAAGGAGAAGGTTGGCTGAATGAGAAACTAATACCAAAATTCAATACCCTGCAACTTATGGCGCTTCTATCGACGCTTGTAATAATGTTCAGCATAAATGGTAATGTGATTTTAGAGCATCCTGAATTGATAGTATATATGGCATTTCCGTTAGCCCTTTTCCTTGCTATTCTATTCGTAAGTGTGTTCCTTATTTCTATGAAATTAAGGTTTAACTATGATGACTCTGCGACTATGTCATTTCATTGTACAGGTAGAAACTTTGAATTGTCGATAGCAATTGCACTTACTGCGTTTGCGTCAATGCCAATGGTATCTGTATCAACAGTAATAGGTCCTTTAATAGAAGTGCCACTAATGCTTGGGCTTGTTTACTTTGCGAAAAGGAGTTGCGAGAAATTATTCGGTGGAAACTGCACTTGGTGTGGTAAAAGTTGTGTAACATGAGAGAAAAGAACTGAAAAAGGGCATAGATATTATATTTTTAGCAAAATGAGTAGAGACAATTTATTTCTCCATGCAGAGATTAAGATATATGCTCTTTTCAAATTTGGCAGTTACTTATTCGAAACTAGAGGCAACAACGAGCAAGAAGGGATTGATAAGCATATTGGCGTCTTTGTTTGAGAACTCGACAAAAGAAGAGATTGGCAAAGTTGTATATCTAATAAGAGGGAAGATAGGACCTGATTATGAGACTTTGGATTTTGGTATTGGAGAAAAGATGATGGAACAGTCTATTATAGAATGTAGTGGTAGGAGTTTAGCAGAAGTAAGGAGTAGGTATAAATCTTTAGGTGATTTAGGCTTGGTGGCAGAAACTTTTCTTAAGGAGCGAGCAAGAAAGAGGATAATTCGGTTGGAGGATATGAGTTCAGGCTTGGAAGTAAGTGAAGTTTTTGAAGAATTAAAAAAAATAGCAAAGGTCAGCGGAGAGGGGAGTCAAGATAAGAAGATAAAGATGATGGGGAGGTTGATATCTAGGCTATCGCCTTTAGAAGCGAGGTATGTGGTGCGGATACCCTTAGGGAGGCTAAGGCTTGGAGTGGGTGAGCCTACGATAATGGATGCGCTTTCGGTGGTTGTGGTTGGTGATGTTTCGGGTAGGCGAGCGATAGAGAGAGCGTATAATGTATGTAGCGACCTAGGCTTGGTGGCATCAGTTCTTTTTCGAGATGGGCTAGAGGGCTTGGAGAATATTCGTATAGAGCCTGGTAAGCCTGTGAAACCTGCGCTTGCGATGCGTGCTGCGAGTGTTGAGGAGATACTAGACCGGCTTGGGAGATGTGCAGTTGAAGGTAAGTATGATGGGTTTAGGTGTCAGGTTCATGTTATAGAGAATGATGTGAAGATATTTTCGAGGAACATGGAAGAGACAACGAGTATGTTTCCGGATTTGGTTGAAGGTGTGAAGAAGCAGATAAGCGCGAAGAGTGCGATATTAGATGCGGAGGCTATATCGTACGATGCGGTTCTGGAACATTTTTCGCCTTTTCAGATAACTATGAGAAGGAAAAGGAAGTATGGGATAGAGGAAGCGAAGTTAGCGCATCCTTTGAAACTTTTTGTTTTTGATTTGCTTTATGTAAATGGAAAAGAGATTGTGATGGAAAGAAATGAGGAGAGGTTCAGGATATTGGAGAGAATATACAAGGAAGATGAAGTTGTGAAATTGGTAGATAGAATTGTTACTGGAGATAAAGATGAGTTTAGGAAATGGTTTGAACTTATGGTTTCTCGTGGTTTAGAGGGTGTGATAGCGAAGGACCTAGATGCGCCATATACTTTAGGAGAGAGGAAATATTCGTGGATAAAATTGAAGCGCTCGTATAGAGGTAAATTGGAAGATACGATAGATGTAGTGATAGTAGGATATTTGAAGGGACGAGGTAGGCGAGTGCGTCAGGGCTTGGGCGCCATTCTTACTGCGGTATATAATGATGAGAAAGATACCTTTGATACAGTAGGAAAAGTAGGGTCTGGATTGACAGAGAAAGGTATGGCTGAATTAAGAGAAGAACTTGATAGGATTGCAGTTGATGAGAAACCTGTGCGCGTGAATTCGAAGACAGAACCTGATGTTTGGGTAGAGCCTATGTATGTAATAACAGTGATAGCAGATGAGATAACGAAATCGCCTAATTATACTGCAGGTGCAGAAGATGGAGAAACAGGTTATTCGCTAAGATTTCCGAGGGTGATTGGGTACATAAGAGAAGATAAGAATGCAGAAGATGCGACTACGGTAAAGGAGATACTTGATTTGTATAAGATGCAAAAGAGAGCGAAGTTAAAATAATGGAGATTAATAATGAAATTAAATGAGATTAATAAAGATAAATAGGTCGATTACAGATAGAGGAGAAATAGATTAAAACGAGAGTATGAATTCGATAGATGCGAGAGTAATAAGAGGTGCGATTTGCATTCTGAAATCGTCGTCAACGACACGTGCAAACCTGTATTTTTCGGGGTTTATGTTTTCAGCGATTAATCCTGCAGCAGTTCCTGATAGAGAAAGGACAAGGGAGTTTGTGATAGAATGTTGAGATAGTAAGGATATGGAAAAGAACATTATGAGAAAATAGCATAAAGCAGGCAGGCTTGGGTAGATTAGGTATTTTTTAAATGAAGATAAACTTTGATTTTTTTCTTTGATGTAGTTGCGAGAAATACCTATCATAGGGTCGATAAAGGATATGCCGAGCAAGGTAGGTGCAGCGAAGCGAAGAGGGAAGAAAAGTAGAGTGATAAGTACGCCTAAAGCACCCCAGGCATAGCCGCCAAGTTGATATGCTTCGTAAGGTCGCATGCCGGGAAATAGGTAACGATATTTAATTCTGAAAATTTCTATTATGATGATAGAGGATACTATGAGAATTGCGAATATTCTTTTGTCAAGTTCGATAATAGGGACTTTATCATCCATGAAATAGTAAATTAGATACCAGAATGAGAATAGATGAAATAGCCTTCTGAAAATTGCCTCTTTACTATTTTTTGTATATGGGTCTATGTCTATTTTTGTCATAATAAAAGGTAAAATGATATCCAATCATTCGTTATACATGAGTTATACAATAGATTGTGGGATGTGTAATTTTTCGAATATGCTAATAGCAAGTTCATCAGTAAGCGAGGCGATGTAGTCTCTTGTGATTTCAGCACAGTTTACAGAAAGTAAGTATTCGTCAGTCTTTCCTTTAAGGAAACTTAGTACACTTGATATCGGATGAGGACCTTTTTCGATGTTGTCTTTAAGTATTTTTAATTTTGCGTTTTCGATTTCGTTTTTAGTGATGTTTTTGATTTCGCCTAGTTTGTATGCGTTAAGAGATTCCTTAATGGAATTTCGTTCTTTTTCAGGGAAGATGCCTACGAGCATGCTTTCTGAAAAGTCTTCTTCGAGTTTCTTTTTGAACTCTTCGAGTTCTTTTAGGTTAAACTTGAGCAAAGTTTGGAATATTCTTGTTTGAACTTCAGGGCTTTTTTTATTCTCAGGGTCGAAATCGAATATTTTCTTTTCTGTCGATTTAATCCTAAGTTCATGTAGTTCAGAAAGGAAAGCGTCGAACAAGCCCGATACAATTGCTCTTGTCTGTCTTGTATAACGAAGGTTCTCATCAGAAAGATAGATACGTTTGTAATTGAAATCGAATATTAAATCGTCCATTGCTTTTCTTACTTTTGGAGAGAGCATAATCTTAACTTCGTGTTTTTCGGGTTCTCTGCCATGTTTGTTTACAAATTCTGTTCTTGAACGTTCGAAGTTAACTATGATGTCTTTTACAAGGGTATCGATGATTTTTCTATTTGTATCTCCGAGTACATCAGAACATTCTTTTGGAATATCAGAACGAGATATAAGTCCTGCTTCGATTGCATCTTCGATATCTTTTCCTGCGTATGCGATTTTGTCGCATATTTTTACGATACAACCTTCGAGGGTTGAGGCTGGTTTCTGGTAGTCTTCTTTTTCATAATCCTCGACATTTTTCTTTACTCTGTCTATGCACGGAGTTAATTCGCCTTGACGAACTTCGCCATCATGGCACAATATACCTTCTCTTACTTCCCAGCATAGGTTTAGTCCTTTGCCATTTTTTTCTATAACGTCGATTACACGCAAAGAATGCACATTATGTTTGAACTTGCCCAAGCCAGCCTGTTCGCACTTCTCAGAAAGCATCTTTTCGCCTGAATGCCCAAAAGGAGGATGTCCTAAATCATGCCCTAGGGCTATTGCTTCTGTAAGGTCTTCGTTTGCATTTATTGCGCGTGCAATCGATTTTGCAATCTGAGCAACCTGGATTACATGCGTCATTCTATTCGAAATAAGAGGATTTCTCGGAGACATGAATACCTGCGTTTTTCCTGAAAGTTTAAAAAAAGCACTCGAATAAATTATTCTGTCTCTATCCCTCGCAAAATCAGTTCTGTTATCTGTTAGGTTGTCATCTTCGGGTTTTTTTCTACCTTTCGATTGTGAACTCTTAGTTGCATAAGGCGCACAGTTCCTTTCCTCATTCTCAACTACTTTCTTCCTGATTTCTTTAAGGATTTTTGTAGCATCGTCGTATTCAGGTCTTAAGGTAAGTTGCTCCATTCAAACCCCAGTGCAAATTGGTATTACCCATATATCATTTTTTCTAAAAGGGTAATGAAAAAGGTGAGAAGAGGGTCCGCATATAGGTGCATATGGGTGGATATAGAGGCAGATAAGATGGTAAGGACTACCAAGCCTTTTATTGTTTCTTTTATTGATTTATTGAAGTACATTTAAATTCGTTGGAGCCTATTCCCCTCCCATGAATATTTTAGAAATAAAGAACCTCGAATTAAGGAAAGACGGTGCGAAGATAATACACGGCTTGGAACTTAATGTCGAGAAAGGCAAAATCCATGCTATCTTAGGACCCAATGGGTCAGGTAAGAGCACTTTATCGTATATTCTTATGGGGTTAAGTGGCTACGAGCCTACAGGCGGTAAGATTGTATTTTCGGGGATTGACCTTGAAGGCAAGAGTATAACGGAGAGAGCGCGTCTTGGGATTACACTTGCCTGGCAGGAACCTGCAAAATTCGAAGGGATTACGGTTGAGGAATATCTGAAGATTTCTATGAGGATGAGAAAACTGAAGGTTGAGGATGAAAAAAGGGAAATAGAAAATGTGCTTGAGAAGGTATATCTTTCACCTGAAAAGTATCTGAAAAGAGAGGTCTCATCTTCGTTATCAGGTGGAGAAAGAAAGAGGATAGAGTTGGCAAGCGTTCTTTCGTTCCAGCCGAGACTTGCAATCTTAGACGAACCAGATTCGGGTATCGATATAATTGCAATGGATAAGATTATGAAAATGATTAGAGAATTGAAGGAAATAGGTTCAACTGTGCTTCTTATCACGCATAGAGAAGAAATTGCAAAGATTTCGGATGTTGCCTCATTGTTATGTTGGGGTAGAATTGTAGAAACGTGCGACCCTGAAAGCGCCTGTGCGCTATTTAGAGAAGGATGCGAACAATGCGAGGGGGTGCGAAGATGAAAAAAGAGAGTTTTGAAAAGGAATACGAAACACTTGTTAAAGTTTACGAAGAGCAAGGTGGGGAAAAGAACACTTTTAAAAACGAAAAAGTCTCGCATCTTTTAATCGAACAGAATAGAATCCTGTCTGCGAATTCTACCAAAGGGATTTTCATGGATGTAAATAAAATAGAAAATGGAGTTAAGATAAAAATGCGTGTAGAAAAAGGGTTTAAGATAGAAAATCCAGTCCATCTCTGTTTTGGTATTCTACCTAAAGAAGGGTTGCAAGAAATCTATCCTGAAATAGAAGTTGAAGATAATGCAAGCGTTAAATTAATTGCACATTGTCTTTTTCCGAATGCCGTAAAGGTAAAACATTACATGGATGGGAATTTCAAAGTAGGGAATGGCGCATATCTCGAATATTCAGAAACACATTTTCATGGAGATAATGGCGGAATAGAAGTGATACCAAGACTTAAGGTTGAGGTGGGAACTCATGGAACTCTAAGAATGGATTTTGGAATTACCTCAGGAAGAGTTGGTGTTCTCGATATAGACTACGATATAAAAGCCCGAGATTATTCTAATGTAGATGTTAATACGAGGATATTTGCGAGAGAAAACGACACAGTTAAGATTAAGGAAGGTGTGAATTTAGATGGAGAATATGCAAAAAGCGTAATCAAATCTCGCGTTGCTCTTAGAGATAAGGCAGTATGTGAAATAACAAATATCACTAACGGAAATAAAGCGTACTCAAGAGGACATGTCGATTGCACAGAGATAGTTCAAGGCGATGCTCGTGCTTCTGCGATACCAATAGTTTCTGTTGCACATCCACTTGCAAAAGTTACGCACGAGGCTGCTATAGGTTCTATAGACAAGAAAGAATTAGAAACTTTAATGGCGAGAGGGTTAACTAAAGAAGAAGCAGTAGAAACAATCATTCACGGCATGCTTAGATAAATATAAAGAGAAAAGGTTTTGTAAGAAAAGAGACATTTGTAACTGGTGCATATATGCAATTCGACGAGGAAACACCCAAGCCGAACATTCCCCTACTATCTTCAAAGAAGGATGTAAAGGGATTGATAAACGCATTAAGATGCGATGACATTGATATAAGATACGACGCTATGGACGCTTTAAGAAAACTCGGTGAACTTTCTATTGCTCAATTGTGCAACGCATTAAAAGACGAAGATAGGAATGTTAGAAAGTGCGCTTGTATTGTCCTTGGCGATTTGCGTAATCCAAAAGCAGTTAGAGAACTTACAGAAACTCTTAAAGATGTTGATGCGGATGTCAGAGAAGCAGCAGCAGAAGCGCTCGGTCTTATCGAAGACAAATCTGCTTTGAACCCTTTGCTTGAATCCTTGAAAGATGAACATCCATTTGTAAGAGCCCAAGCCGCTATCTCTCTCTCAGACCTCCAAGTTGAGGATTCTTCAGATTACATCGTATCTCATATCATATCTCTATTGAATGATAAGGAATGGATAGTTCGTGAAAATGCGGTTATCGCGCTTTCGAAATTCTCATGTGAAAAGGTGCATGAGCAGATTATAAAAATGCTGTCGGATTCTAGCGAACATGTTGTTGAAAGAGCAATTAAGACTTTAGGCGAGATGAAATGCAAAAAAGCAGTTCCATATCTGTCAAACATGCTGCAAAGTAACCATCCGGACAGGAAATGGGCTGCATGGTCTCTTGGCGAAATTGGCGAAGGAATATCTGCGCTTGTCCATGCATTGAAAAACGATTCTGATGTTGAAGTAAGAAGAAAAGCAGCAACTGCGCTTGGAAAACTAGCTGATATTCGTGCAATCGATGCTCTTGAACATGCTCTTTTCAATGACGAAGACGAGGTAAGTACAAGAGCCACAAAAGCACTTGGTAAAATAGGCGCTTCTACCAAAGAAGACAAGGCTAAAGAGAGAATCGAAAACATACTCATCAAAGCAGTGAAAGATGACCATCTCGATGTAAAGTTAAATGCGCTCCTCGGCTTGGGAAATTTAGGTAAATCACAAAACCCGCGCACCCTCGAAGTTCTGCAAAACGAGAAAGACCACGACATAGAGGAAATAAGAAATGCTGCAAATGAATCTCTAAATAAAATCAAAAATTATCAAAACAAAACTTTATCAAATCAAAATAAATAAAGAAAAAGAATAAAAAGAAATAAGAGCAAAATTAAAAATGAATAAATAAAAAGCAAAAACGCCTTCATTTTCAAAATCCTCACTTCCTAAATCCCAAATCTCTTTTTCGCACATTCCACCAAGCCTACAGAGCCCGCAAGCATATTATCCCCATGTGGTACAAGATATTGGAACTTGAGTTTCATATTAGATAATTCGTATCTTCTAGGTCCTGTTATATAGGTAGGCACATATCCAAGCGCTTTTGCAACATATACTCCATGTCCCCCATCTTCAATTACCTCTTTTTGTGTTAAACTCCCTTCTGCAAATTTTATAAGATGCATACGCGCATTCTCTACGCTACTTGTAAATCTTGTAGTATGATGTTCAAATATACCTTGCAAAACCTTTCCCTCAAACATACCTGCTGTTGTATGCCCATTACCAACATCTATCGATATCATCTCTTTTTCATTCACAGAATAATTCGCACCGAATAAAGCAGCAATCTTTGAATCCATTATAACATGCTTCGATTTCGCATATTCTCTATTCAGCGTCTCCTTCACTCCAAGCATTCTTGTATAATTCTTTGGCGGCTCTTCGTATCCAAATTTACCTATCTCTCCAGGAAGCATATTCGAAAATAGTCTGAACCTGCATTCTCGGTCTTTCTCGCCTTTCTCAGCCAAGCCGTGGTCCTCTACTGCAACCGCAACTATCTTAGGTTTTACGTCCAAGCCAAATTCATTCGCCACTTTTTCTATAGAACCTCTTACCACATCTCTCATTTCTATCTTCTCAAATCCTTTATCTACATATTTCATAACCTCATCTTCATCTATAAGCATGATTCCAAGTTTCTTAACATACTCCATATTGTCCCTTATTGTCCTTGCTGCCCGCTCTGTCATCGCTACCTTATACCCTTTTCTCACATGTTCTAAAATAGCATCTGTGCACGCGCCCCCTCCCATAGTTTCACCGCAAAATACTACATCTTTCCTCAATTCACTTACTTTCTTCGAAATTATCACTGTAGGCGAGGGCATTATCATCTTATACGCATTCTCATATCCACTATCATATATCAGAATGTTCTGCGTCCCTGCTCCTATATCTATCGCAAGCACTTTCAATTCGAAATCCTCAATCCTCACACCCATACCAACATCTCCTTTTCAATACACACCTACCACACCTACTTACAAGGATAATATACAATCACACACCCAAGCCATATCTTTTCTTACCATTATTACTTACCAATATACTCTCTCAACTCTAAAATCATACCTGAAACCATGCTGACATCACGCAATTTAATTTACTCCTTTAATTTACATCTTCCTTCTTCTTCATCTCCTACTTTATTCCAAAAAATTCCCAAGCGGAACGCAATTTCCTCGAATCCCGCCAAGCCGTTATTATCCCATACTGCAGCATTTACTTTATTCCAAAAAATTCCCAAGCCAAACGCGATTTCCTCGAATCCCACCAAGCCGTTAGA
>Ga0078972_1005361_pt1 | contig 32730 bp, 32 predicted proteins | sample YelNatPaOPGAMG01_FD_67568 | JGI IMG/M metagenome (GOLD analysis project Ga0078972, IMG submission 67568) | Hot spring thermophilic microbial communities from Obsidian Pool, Yellowstone National Park, USA - OP-RAMG-01 (SPADES assembly) (version 2) | ecosystem: Environmental > Aquatic > Thermal... | reverse complement strand
TCAATCTTTTGGTCTGATCGGCTCGTGACATTTTGAAATTGGAGTGAATGGAGCCCAAAACAACATCAAACTTCGCCAAATATTTATCTTCAAGCGCCAGAGTACCATCCGGATTTATATCTACTTCACAGCCCTTCAAAATTTTTATTCCCTTCATTTTGCGATCCACTTTTTCGATTTCCCGCCACTGCTTTTCAATTGTCCTCACATCCATCGCCCCGGCAATTTTCAAGTGCCCAACATGGTCGGTAACGGCGATATATTTTCTCCCTAATCTCTGCGCCTCGCGCGCCATTTCTTCAACTGTATGCGCTCCGTCTGAGTAAGTCGTATGCATCTGCAAATCACCCAAAACTTCATCGTATTCAACAATTTTCGGCAATTTATGCGCGAGGGCAAGTTCGATTTCGCCCTGATTTTCGCGCATCTCCGGAGGCATCCAATCCAATCCCAGTTTTTTGTAGATTTCTTCTTCGGTCCGGCCGGCAATTTGTCTATTATTCTTATCAAATAAGCCATATTCATTCAGTTTCCAGCCTTTCTTGATTGCGATTCTTCGCAGTTCAATGTTGTGATCTTTGTTGCCGGTGAAATATTGCGCCGCCGCTCCGAAAGATTTTTCTGGCACCACCCGCAAATCTGCGTCAATCCCGATTTCTAACCGCACCATTGATTTTGTTTCTCCTTGAGCAATGACTTTTTCCACCTCCGGCAAAGAAACAAAAGACTCCATCACTTGGCGCGGATCGGAAGAAACCGCCAAAATATCAATGTCACCCACCGTCTCTTTTCTTCGCCGAAAAGAACCGCAAACCAAAACTTTTTTGACACTTGGAAGAGAGGCAAGATTTTTTTCAATTTGAGAAACGATAGGGGAGACAAACCCGAGCAAAAACCGTCCTCGGTGCTCGCGGGAAAGCTCAATGGAGCGCAAAATGTTCTCCTCTGTTTTTTCACCGAAGTGGGGGAGAGTCCGTATCTTCCCTGCCCGAGCGGCTTTTTCAAGATCCCGAATATTTCTGATGCCCAGATTTTTATACAAAGCCAAAAGCGTCTTTGGCCCCACGCCTTCCACGGCAGAGAAGCTTTCCAAATCAATCGGCGCCGCTTTTTTCATTTTTTCAAATTTTTCTATTTTCCCCTTTTTTATAAACTCTTCAATATGTTCGGCTAGCCCCTTACCTATTCCTTCCACTTCCATCAAAGCTTTGAGGCCGCCTTTTTGATAAATATCCTCAAGATCATCTTCCGTTGATTCCACTAGACGTGCCGCCCGTTCATAAGCCCGCGGCCGAAATTGGTCGCCTTTCATTGTATAAAGCTCTGCCATCTCCCTGAAAATTTTGGCGATTTTGAGATTGATCATAAAGTTCGACTTTGAGGAATTCCCTGACGAATAGTCGGGGAAGGGAAAAGTCGAACTTTGAAAAAAATTCGCCTTTTCACCTTAGTAAATTCTACTTATTCTCATTCTACCACTATTTTTGAAAATAAAAAAGGCGGCAGGGGATTCCCTGCCGGTTAATTACGGTTTTTTTCTTCTATTTTTATGGGACAGATTAGAAAATTTTCTGCCCCGGCTAAATTCCGAGAAATATAAAAAGGGCACACATCCCCTTTATATTCCTCCTCCAACTTCCGATCAGGCTCGGGAGCAAATCTACTCACGCCTTTAGCGTGAGGACAATGTAGAATCTTAATTGCCATATTCTCCCTCCTTTCACTTTGACAAGAGCCCGACTCTTGTCAAAACTTTTCCAGCTCACGTCTAAATTCCTTGAGGAGATTCTTTTCTTCAACTTTCTTCAAAATTTTTCCTTTTTTGCAAATGAGCCCTACGCCTTCGCCGCCAACCACCGCCAAATCTGCTTCTCGCGCTTCGCCGGGGCCATTCACCACGCATCCCATCACCGCCACATGAATATTCTTGTCCACGCCCTCAACTAGTTTCTCCACTTTTTTCGCAAGACCGATAAGATCAATTTTTGTCCGCCCGCAAGTAGGACAGCTAGTTACCGTTACCCCGCGTCTTCGCAATCCCAACGAGCGCAAAATTTCCCACGCCACTTTCACTTCCTCAACTGGATCGGCCGTGAGGGAAACTCGAATGGTATCACCAATTCCTTCATAGAGAAGATGACCAATCCCGATTGAAGACATAATTGTTCCCCGAAAAATTGTTCCGGCCTCGGTGATACCAAGATGGAGAGGATAATTTACTTTCCGGCTCAACATTTTATAGCTCTCCACTGTTCGTTCAATATCCGACGCTTTGAGTGAAATCACAATATCGCGAAAACGCAATTTTTCCAAAATTCTGATGTGTCGCAAAGCTGACTCGACCATCCCCGACGCGGTTGCTTTGTTTTTGTATTTGGCAAGAATATCTTTTTCCAACGATCCTGCGTTTATCCCGATCCGAATAGGAATCTTTTTCTTTCGACACGCCTTCACAACTTGGGCGATTTTTTCCGGCGAGCCAATGTTCCCGGGATTTATCCGAAGCTTGTCAATCCCTCGCCTAATCGCTTCCAATGCCAATTGGTGAGAAAAATGGATGTCCGCCACTAACGGAAGATTTATTTTTCTCTTAATTTTACCAAGCGCTTTGGCCGCCGCCATATCCGGCACCGCCACTCGAATAATTTCACAGCCGGCTTTTTCGAGTCTTTTTATTTGAGTCACCGTCGCCGCCACATCAGCCGTTTTGGTAGTTGCCATAGACTGCACTGCGATTGGTGCCCCGCCGCCAATAAAAAGATTGCCAATTTTTACTTTTCTGGTCTTTCGACGCTTGATCATATAGCTTTAGAAAGTTAAACTTTCACAATGAAAGTTTAACTTCTGGAATTAAAGCTTTCCCTATAAACTACAAAAGTAAAAAATAAATTTCGGCGGAAATCTTAAAAGACATTTTCATTCTAACACTAATCTTAAAAAATGAAAAAGGCCAGCCCCGGTTGAGACTGACCTTACTATGCACAAGAGAGCATCATTCCTCGAAAAGAAGCTCTCTTTGTTTTTGATCTAGGGATCCAAAAAGCTTCTTTTGCATATTTTTATCAAGACCAAGCCATGCAAGTCCGGCCAGCAACGTCAGTAACGCCGTAAGCAAAACATTGACATTTCCGATGCCACAGCCATTCGCCTTAGCCTTTGCCATTTGTCTTCATGAATTTTTTCCGCCGATTTAAGCTTCAAAATTTTTCCCTTCTCGCAGAGCCTCCGCTCCGGTTAGATTTTTATCATCCCGCAGTGCTTTGCCTTGCGAGTACATGTCGGACAAACCCCTTTTCTCGTCTTAACTTTAAAATAGGGGCAGGTTTTCCGGTATCGGCATTTTTCGCATTCTTTTCTGCGAAGAACCACGACTATTCGCCGGTAATAAAAATACCGTCTTATGTTGCATATCCCGCATTGATAAATTGTACGCTCAGGCATAAATGCTCCTCCCTTACTATATTTTCATCAAATAAATTTCTCACGCAATCCTCGCATTCACCCTTGATTTTTGGATCACAATCGATCTCCGACTGACACATAAACCCCCAGAGATGACAACGAGAGCAGGTCCGCACATAGCCATCGATATTACAGCAACGCTTTTCGCCGCAACATTCACAGATAAAAATTAAATTTATCTCTTCCATTTTCCGCCTCCTCTTTGATTTGCCTGCATCCAAGATGAGGCTTATATAAAGATTATTCAAATTGTCAACGAGCCATCCCCAACTGCATATTATATACCCAAACCGCCCGCTTGTCAAATTGCTGCAAAATGCCGCACGGTCTTGACGAGAGCCCGACTCTTGTCAGCTATCTTTCTTCCGCTTTTCGCGCTTCCTCAAAAAGAAAGACCGCCAGCGTCGCGCCGGCAACCACCAGCCAGTCCCAGAAATCAATCGGCGCCATATGGAGATATTTTTGGAAAAAGGGAAGATACATAAAAGCTAAAAGCATCCCTACTGAGACAAAAATTGCGCCGATGACATATTTGTTCTTGAAAAATCCGATCGCGAACACAGAAAGTTTTTCGCTGCGCGCTTGGAGGAGATTTGCCATCTGCGTCATTGCCAGCACCGCATAAGTCGCTGTTGTTGATTTTATATACAAAGCCGAACTAAAGTCAACCTTTTGTCCAAAATCCCAGCCGCCGCGCTTCATTGACCAAAGAAAAGCCGCCACCGCCCCCGTTGTCATAACAAAGCCGACATAAACTAGCCGCCCAAAGCCAAAACTTCCGATGAGTCTTTCTTTTGAACTAAAAGGTTTTTGTTTTCCGGTTGTCGGCTCAGGCGGTTCTACTCCTAGTGCCAAAGAAGGAAAAACGTCTGTTCCCAAGTCAATCGCCAAAATTTGAACAGCCGTGATTGGGGAGGGGATCATAAGAAGCGTTCCCACAATTACTGTCAAAAATTCACTCACATTGGAGGAAAAAATGTAATATATAAATTTGCGGATATTTTGATAGATAGTCCGTCCTTCTTTTATTCCCGCCACAATTGAAGCAAAATTATCATCGAGAAGTATCATATCCGCGGCTTCCTTGGAAACATCGGTGCCAATTTTCCCCATCGCCACTCCAATATCCGCTTTTTTGAGAGCCGGCGCGTCGTTCACTCCGTCGCCCGTCATCGCCATCACCGCCCCCGACTTTTTCAAGATACTCGCAATCCGCAGTTTTTGCTCCGGAGTAATGCGAGCAAAAACATTTATTCCTTTTTTAATTTTTGTAATTATTTCGTCATCTTTGAGCAAATTTAAGTTTTTTCCATTAATCACAAAATTATTTTGGGATTTGAAATTTTGGATTTTATTAGAAATTAGAAATTGGGAATTAGGAATTATTAATCCAACTTGCTTCGCTATAGCTTGCGCGGTTATTTCATAGTCTCCCGTAATCATAACCACTCTTATTCCTAATCGCTGGCACTCTTGAATAGCTTTAGCTACTTCCGCTCTCGGCGGATCGATCATCGCCATCATCCCCACCCAGATCAGGTCTTTTTCTGCTTCCGCCAAGACTTCGGCAGACAAGTCAGATTTTTTATTATTCGAGGCTTTAGCAAGAAACGGCAAGGGGCGATAGGCGAAAGCCAAAACCCGCAAAGCTTCGCTTGACATCTGGTCATAAATTTCTTTCGTCTTCTTTTTTTCTTCGTCGGAAAAGGGGACTATCCCCTCTTCAGTCAATTTTTTGGGGGAGAGGCCCAAAAGAACATCCGGAGATCCCTTTACATAAGAAAACCTTTCACACTTCTCACCTCTCACTTCACACTTCTCATAAATCACGCTCATGCGCATCCTTTCCGATTCAAATGGATTTTCGCCAATTTTCTTCTCCCCTTTTTCGAAATATTTCTCAGCAGGATCAAATTTTCGCGCCGCGACAACCAAAGCTCCTTCCGTCGGATCACCCACGATTTTGTAATTATTATTTTCCTCAACCAGACTCGCGTCATTGCAAAGCGCGCCAATTTTCAAAACCAAATCAAGATTTTTTATTTCTTTCGGATCAACTTTTTTGCCGTTTATCAAAAAATCTCCCTTTGGAGCGTAGCCCTCCCCGCTCACTTCAATTTCTTTGTTATCCAAAATTATTTTGGTCACCATCAATTCGTTTTTGGTGATCGTTCCTGTTTTGTCCGTGCAAATCATATTCACCGATCCCAAGGTCTCCACCGCAATCAGTTTTTTCACCAAAACATTTTTCTTGAGCAACCGGCGCATTCCCAAAGAAAGCGCCACCGAAAGCGCTGCCGGAAGCCCTTCTGGAACAACCGAAACAGCCACAGCCAGAGCAAATAAAAAATTCTGATACCAAGAAAGATGTTGAAATCCACCGGCAATGAGGACTAGTGTCGCAATTGCTAAAGCCAAAACTGAAACATCTTTCCCAAGAGTGCGCATTTTCTTCTGAAGCGGCGTCAGTTCGTCCGCCACTTCTTCAGCAAGACTCGCAATTCTTCCCAGCTCCGTCTTTCTTCCCGTAGTAGTAACCACAGCCTTTGCTTCACCCCGAGTTATCTGTTCTCCCGCCAAAACCATATTTTCCACATCGGCAATCGGAAGATTTTCTTTTGACGCAATCCCAGTCCCCTTTTTCTTCGGCTTTGATTCCCCTGTGAAAACAAAGCTATTGGTATATAAATTGTAACTTTCCAGAAGATACCCATCGGCCGGAACAGTGTCGCCGGAAGTCAAAAAAATTATATCTCCAGGAACAATTTCTGAAGCGTCAATTTCCTTTTTTCGACCGGATCGGAAAACTGTGGCTCTATCGGAAGCCAGTTTCTGAATTCGATCCATTATTCTTTCTGCTTTCCATTCCTGCGCAAAACCAATCAGAGCATTCAAAAAAACGATAGCCAAAATTATCGTCACATCGCGCATTTCATGGAACGCCAACGCCAGCACCGCCGCCACTAGCAATATCCAAACCAAAGCGTCGTTGAATTGATGCCCGATTAATTTCGCCCACCGCCATTTCTGCTTCTTTTCAATTTTGTTCAGGCCGTATTCTTTGAGCCTTTTCTCAGCTTCTTCGTCCGAAAGACCATTCATATCCGCTCCCAGCCTTCCCAAAGCCTCCTCCGCACTCAAATTGTATATTTGTTTTGCCATAACTTTTTAGACGTCCGACGTCTAAGAAATATTTACTCAAGCAAAAACTTTTCTTCTTCCTTTTTTTCCTTCATATATAAAGCATTTTCTTGAATAAAACCTCGATAATCCTCTTTATCCTTAAATTTCTCAAGAATAACTTTTGTTTCGCAAATTTCACTCTTGCCTCTTTCAACATAATCCAAAAGACTCGAATACTTCCACTTGAAGTCATCACCATAACCGTGGACAAAATAATTCCTGTTTACATAAGCTGACAAGTACAAAAGATGGGCATTTGTCTTGATACGGATCGATTTGAACTTTCCCTGAAATAGCACTCCCGATCTTTTGTAATGATGATTAAAGTATTTTGTATAGCCTCCTCCTAGCCTCTTCATGAATTCTGAAATTCCGTTTTTTGTTTTCTGTTTGAGTATAAGATGAAAATGATTAGGATTCAAACAATAGCAAATAATCTCAACCAATTTCTTTAGACGTCCGACGTCTAAGACTCCTCTTCTCTTTAGTTCATTGTGCAAATAAAGGCTATAAATAGGTTCCGTGCTATTAAATTCCTTCATGGATTCAAGAAAGCGAAGGTAATCTTTATCGCACAAAAAAATATTCCGCTTGTCCACCCCGCGATTATAGACATGATAATATTCTTCTTCCACTAGAACATCTTTTCTCATTTTTTAGACGTTTTTAGACGTCCGACGTCTAAAATTTATCTTTCAACTTTTCAATCTCGGAAAAAATTTTTTGGCTTACTTCTTCAATTTTCGGCGTTCCGTCAATTTCTATCAAAAGTCCTCGTCGGCGAAAGTCCTCAATAACCGGCACAGTTTCTTCTTGATAGACCCTGAGCCTTTTTCGCACTCCTTCCGGTGTATCATCAAGACGTTGGAAAATCTTGGACCCGTCAAAAGGGCATCTGTCTTTTTCGCTCTGAACATCCACTCCCATTATCAAAGGATGCTGATTTTTTTCGCAAATCCAGCGGCGAGAAATTCTTTTGACAGATTCTTCTTCCGGAATATTTACCAAGATAACCGCGTCAATTTTTCTCCCAAATTCTCTGAGCGCGTTTTCCAGATACTCTTTTTGATCTTGGCGCCGGGGAACCCCGTCAAACACGATTCCCTGTTCGCGAGGAATATCTGCCAGTTTTATATGAAGAACTTTCTTGAGAATTTTATCGTCCACCAACTCTTTTCTGACATTGATAATTTCATGAACTTTCCTTCCTAAATCGGTGTTTGTTTTTGCCACTTCGCGCAAAAATTTTCCCATCTCAATATGCTCAAGATTATATTTCTTAGCTAACATTTCCGCCTGTGTTCCCTTGCCCGACCCTTGAGGACCCAAAACAACTAAATTCATAGTGAGAATTTTAAAAAATTACTTTTTAGACGTCCGACGTCTACAAGAGTATTTTATCACAAAACCGCACCCTTGACAGCCCTCCCCTTAAAATGGATAATGAAATTAGTAACTATTAGCACAAAAATATGAATCAGAAGGTTTTAATTTGGGTCTTGGTAGTCTTGGTTGCCGTTTTGGCTGGCACGGCAATCTATTTCGCGGCGCAAAAAATTGCTTATGCGCCAACACAAAATATGCCAAGCACAAGTCAAGCCACACCCACTAAGCAAAATGAAACTCGGGCAACAAGTCAGAGTCCAAATTTAGCTCCAACACAAGATCAAACTGTTAAAAATACCCCAACAAGTAAAACAGCCAATTGGAAAACTTATACAAATAAAACCTATGGATTTTCCATTAAATTCCCTAACTCTTGTAACTATACCGAATCAAATTGGAGCGAAGGCGAAATGCCTGGTGGTGTAATTTTTTCTTTACTTTTTAACAGCGGGGAATGTGCTTCGGGTGAAGAAGCTACACAAATGTACATTAATGTAGCTAAAGGTGGTTTAATAGAACTTCCTGCTCCAAACGGAATGGATCCCGAAGTAACTAAAGATATTTACATTGCTGGCCAAAAAGCCAAAAATTATGATAATGAAGCATACGTTGTTTCCAATGGAAAATATCGTTTTGAACTTGTTGCACCAGAAGAAAATCAACAAAAAATTATGGAAGAAATTATCAAAACATTAGAGTTTATGTAGAATTTGTATAGCAAATTGTAGCCGGCAAAAATCATTTCGGTTCCTAAATATCCAAACAAAAAACTTACCTTTGGGTGAGTTTTTGCAGATGCTTTTAGACGTCCGACGTGTACAAAGATATTTTATCACAAAAGTCATTCCTTGACAGCCCCCCCCTGAAACATTTTGGGTACCAAACGTCCAAATAAAAAACTCGCCTTCAGGCAAGTTTTTCGTAAATACTTTTAGACGTCCGACGTCTAAAATTTTATTTCCTCTCTTCCAACTTTACCGGCACTGTTTTTTCTTCACCTTTGTGCCAGATTTTGAGAGTGATTGTGTCGCCAACGTTATACTTGGCAATCAAATCGGCCAGTTGATGATCCTGATCAACTTTGGTTCCATTTACTTCAAGTATAATATCATTTTCCACAATTCCCGCTTTGTCGGCCGGGCTTCCCGGAACAACCGCAAAATCGGTCATTTTCTGTCCGCGAAGAACTAGCGCGCCATAGTCATAAGGCAAATTGTTCTCCTTTTGGATTTCTTTTGTTACTATTGTGTAACGCACACCCAAATATGGCTGAACAATTTTCCCCTTAGACTTCACGCTCTCAATATCCTTTTTCACTAAGTTTATCGGCAAAGCAAAGCCAATGTTTTCCGCGCCTTGCGCCATTGCCACGTTCACCCCGATCACTTGCCCAGAAATATTGAGAAGCGGTCCTCCTGAATTTCCCGGATTGATAGCCGCATCGGTCTGGATAACTTCACTCAGGTTTTCTGCCTGGCCGAATCCATCTCCAGCTGTCACGTTTCTCTTAAGTCCGGAAATAATTCCTTTGGAAACCGTATTTCGAAATTCACCCAGCGAATTTCCAATGGCGATCACCGTCTGGCCAATTTTCAAGTTTCCCGAATCTCCCAGTTCCAAGACAGGCAAACCACTAGCGTTAATCTTGAGAATAGCCACATCATTGACTGGATCAATAGCCATCACCTGAGCTTCGTATTTTTTCCCATCGTTTGTCATAACGGTATAGCTGGCGCTTTGATCCGAAACAACATGCTTATTTGTTACTATCAACCCATCTTCTGAAATAATAAAGCCAGAACCTCCCCCTACTTCTTGCTTTTCTGTTCCGTTGTTGTCATTTTGATTTTTTTCTTCTTGTTTCCCGCGAAATCCAAAGGGATTAAAAAACGGATCAAAATCAAAAGGATTGGAGAAAAAATCTTGAATTTTGGGAATATCTTTTGAGATTATGATACTCACCACCGCCGGAGAAGCTTTTTCCACCGCTTTTGTCACGGCAGATTCTTCATCGAGGACATTGATTGTTTGCCCACTGGAGTCCGCCGTCTGCTGATCCGTCTTTTTTATTCCTTTTCCTTCCAATTTACCCAAAAAATCGAAATTTAGCTTACCCTGACCAAGACTTCCTGCCATAAAACCAAAAATTGCGCCAAAGAAGGAAGAGAGTAAAAAACTTACTAATACAACTATAACTAGTATCTTTTTTTGATCATTGTTCATTTTTATTGATAATGCAACTTGTAATTAGTAGTTAGCAATTGGCAATTGGGATTTTTTGTTTTTCTTAATTACCCAAATTACAAATTACAAATTGCAATTACTCTTCAATAGAAATTGCGTTCGCCGGACAACTTGAGACTACTTCATTGCAATCACAATCCTTGCAGTCGTCAGCAATCACTTGCGATTTCCCGTTTTCTAACTTGAAAACTTGGGGGCATAGAGCTTCGCAGGTCCCGCAACCGATACAAAGCTCTTGGTTTACTTTAGGTTTGGGCATAGATTTTGCTTATTTATTTATTACGATAGCAATGATAAATTTATTTCGGTATTCTCTACGAACTACGAATTTTTTACGAATATACGAACATTTGTTTCTGGATTTTCGCATTTTCGTAATTGTTTCGTAGTTCGTAGAGATATTTCGTGCTATATCTCCACTAAACTCACCAATTTCCTCCACTCCTCATCCACCTCCTCTTGCAATTGAGCGATCACCTTTTCGCCGCCCGGCCGGAAAAGATGCTTGAATCTCCCCTGGATTTTCAAAAATTCTTCAAGCGGTTTGGGACTTTCGGTTGCCCAATTTATTTTATATTTACCATTTTCATATTCATAAAGCGGCCAAAAATTGGTTTCAGTCGCCAATTTTCCAACATTCACATACTGCGAAGTCGGAAATTTCCAAAGATTAGTGCACGGCTGAAGGACTAGCAAAAACCGCGGTCCTTCCAGCGAAAAAGCTTTTTTCGCTTTTTTTTCAAGATCCGTCAGATACGCGACATTCGCTTGCGCCGCATATTTGATATGATGCGCGATCACAATCGACATCAAATCTTTGCGTTTTTCTTTTTTACCAAAACTGAATTTTCCGGCTGGAGTCGTTTCGGTGTCTGCTCCATAAGGAGTCGCTCCGGACCGCTGACCGCCGGTGTTCATATAGCCCTCGTTATCATAGCAAACATAAAGAAAATCGTGTCCTCGCTCGAGCGCCCCCGAAAGACTTTGAAGACCGATATCATACGTTCCTCCATCGCCGGCGAAAACTACAATCTGGATACGCTTACCGGCCGGAATTTTATTCTTTCTGCGCAAAGCCTTCACCGCTCCGTCAATCCCCGCCGCCGTCGCCCCGCCATTTTCAAAAGCGCTGTGGATATAGGGAACTTTCCACGCTGAGTAAGGATATAGAGTTGTGGTAACCTCCAAACACCCCGTAACATTCACCACCACCACTGGATCATCCGTCGCGCCCAGCACTGTCCGCACAATCGCCGGAATCCCGCATCCGGCGCAAGTGGAGTGCCCGGGAGCTAATTTTTGAGTTAAATCTTTATTCATTGAAATTATTTTTTCGATAATTGATCCTTGCTTAATAAAGTCTTTCGGTTAAGCCTCCCTCTCTCATATGTTTTTCTTTAAGCGAGACAATCAATTTATCCAGCAGGTTAATTAGCTTGCTTAATGAGAGTTATCATTAAATTTACGACCTTTTCTGGATTTTTTGGAATATTTGGGAAATTTGGGATATCGGGGAGCGTCTTTGAAGCATTTAGAATTTTCCAAACCTTTCTTATTTCCTCAACCCCCTCAAGTACCCTTTCTTTCGAAAAAATTTTCAGCTTCTTCTGTCTCGCGAAAGAATAATAATCTTTCAAAAGTTCTTCAAGCGATCCCCTTGCGACTCCAGAAAGCTTAATATATCCCCTGAGGCTCTGTTGCCTGTTTCCTTCAACAATATTTTGCATTCCGCTTCGCACCGCCTGTACCATTTGATCTCGCGTCCGGGAGTACTTATCGATGAAAACTTCTGTGAACTGATCCGTTAAATCATAAATCGCCACCGTCAACTTATAGACTAGCAAATATTCATATCCGGCTTTCTTTTGCCCCTCCATTTATTTTAACCCAATAAATAAAACTTCCCCATCTCTCTGATTTCCCAAATTTCCCAAAACATTTTTCAAATCACTTGTCAAAACTTCTCTCCCGCCAAGCCCGTAAACAAACGATTGCAAATCTTTTCGTCCGGTCGCGTTTACAACTTCGCCATAAAGCGGCGCGACACTTCCCAAAGAAACCGTCCGGTCTAAAACCGCGATTTTTTCCACATTTTTGAGCGCCTCAGCGATTCGCCGATACGGAAAAGGTCGAAATAATTTTATCTTCAAAAGTCCCACTTTCTCGCCAATATCGCGCAACTCATCAACCGCCACTTTGGCTGTTCCAGCGGTTGATCCGGCAACCACAATCGCTTTCTCTGCGCCCTCCAAACAATAACTTTCAAAAACATCATAGGGTCTTCCGCTTATATCCCTAAATTCCTCAAATATTTCCTTGAGCTCTCCGATAACTCCGTTCATTGCCTCCATTTGCTGTCTCTTGAACTCAAAATACGAGTCCGGAAGACCTACCGGTCCAAAAGTTTTTGGATTTTCAAAGTCAAGAAGATGATTTTTAGGATTATATTCGCCAATAAATTTTTTTACCACTAAATCTTCTAAAACTTCCAAATTTTCCACGCTATGTGAAGTTGTGAATCCATCCATAATCACCATCGCCGGCAATTTTACTTTTTCCGCCAATCGAAGAGCTAAGAAGGTATTGTCATAAACTTCCTGCGCGTTTTCAGAAAAGATCTGAATCCAGCCCAAATCCCTGACTGCCATCACATCTTGGTGGTCGCCGTGAATGTTGATCGGCGCCGAAAGAGCCCGGGCGCTCACCAGCATAATTATTGGCAACCGCATCCCTGAAGCAATAGGAAGAATTTCGCTCATCAGCATTATCCCCTGCGAGCTGGAAGCTGTTACAGAGCGCGCTCCAGCCGCTGCCGCTCCCACCGCCGCACTCATCGCGCTGTGCTCTGACTCAACCTCAATTATTTCCGTATTCGCTTCCCCATCCGCCACTTTTTTGGCAAAAGTTTCAATAATAGGCGTTTGGGGTGTAATCGGATAAACCGGCATCACATCGGGATTGATTTGCCGCAAGGCTTCCGCCGCCGCGGCTCCACCTGTCAGCGCCAAATTTTTATTTTTATCTGTCATCGCCATTTTTGTAGAGGTCAGACCGCCTTAACTTCTGCAGACTGCGGTCCGACCTCTACAACTTCCTAAGCTAATTTTTTCCCATTTTTATAGCTTTTTGCGGACAAATCGTCGCACAGACTCCACAACCTTTGCAGACACCATAATCAATGTCCGCTTTTCGTTCGGTGTCATAATCAATCGCCGCCTCCGGACAATGCCCAAAACACAAGCCACACCCAATACAAGCCTTTTTATCCACCTTTGGCTTCATATATCGCCAATCGCCGGTGCGAGGGGACTTTTTTATATCGTGCGCAATAATCGCGCCTTCTTCAATGTCTTTCCATTTCATAAGATAAAACCTCATAAATTTACAGAGGCACAAAATTCCAAACAAAAAAACATTTTTCAAGCTTCACAAACTACAAACTTTTGGGTTTTGGCATTTTGTGATATGTGTTTTCGTTTGGTATTTTGTCGCTTTAGGGTTTTGTGTTTTCAAAGACTATCATACGCTTTTTCAATCGCTTGCACGTTTTTTTCCGTTTTTTCAGCACCGATTTTTTCTGTATATTTTTCTCGAAAGACATCCGTCAGATTCTCGATTTTCACAATTTCCGAGACCTTGAGAAGTTTTCCTAAAATTGCCGTATTGGGGCGAGGTTCGCCAATTATCTCAAGCGACATTCCGGTAGCGTCAATGGGATAAATATTCCCGACATATCTCGTTTTTTCCTTGACTGTTTCCCGATCAGAAGTTGTGTTGACAATGAGAATTTCGTTTTCATCAAGATTTTTTGAGACATTAACGACCCCCAAAAGCGTTTCATCCAAAACTACCACCACATCCGGGTCTATCACCGGCTCATGAGTTTTGATTGGCTCGTCGGAAATCCGAACAAAAGTTTTTATCGGCGCGCCGCTTCTTTCGGGCCCAAAGTCGGGAAAAGCCTGAACAAATTTTTGCTCTCTGGTCGCCGCCTGCGCCAAAAGCTCAGCGGCCGTCTTGGCTCCCTGTCCTCCTCGAGCATGAAAAATAATTTCAAAAATTTTCTTGTCGAGTTTCATTACATTAGAAATAATTATAAACCCTATCAAAAAATATATCAAAAAATTTCCAACAGAATAAAAATATTATAACACATTCTCTGTAAAAAAAGAACCTCCCGACTTTTACTCAAAAATCAAGTCTCTAAATAATCTAAAAGAAACCGGGCCTTTCTGCCCGGTTTCTTGAAACTCTAAATAATTTACTAACTACCGATTGCTAACTGCCAATCATTAACGTTATTTCGCCAACTCCTCATCTAATGTTTTCTTGAGTTCGTCATAACTAATCACTCCTCCGAAAAATTGATCATTCACAAAAAGAGCCGGGGTCCCAGATATTCCGAAATCTTGTGCCATTTTCCGATCAGCTTCAATTTTGTCCTTCGGTTTTTCTTTATCAACACATTGATTGAATTTAGCCGTATCCAGTCCAAGAGCTCCGGCATAACTCTTGAATTTCGCCATTCCTTCGGTATTTTGCCAATCCGACTGCGAAGCATAGAGTTTATCCGCCATTTCCCAGAATTTTCCTTGTTCCTGAGCGCAAGCAGCCGCCACCGCCGCATTCATAGCTTGCTTATGAAAATCAAGCGGCAGAAATTTATAAACAAACAAGACTTTATCCCGATATTCACCAATAGCCTTTCGGAAAGAATCATGAAAAGCTTTGCAGTAAGGACACTGGAAATCGCTAAAGAGAATTACTTTTACTTTTGCCTCCTCCGGTCCAACTTGCGGATCATCTTTTGAAATTTTTGGTGTTTCTAAATATTTTCCCGCTCTAATTCCGACCTGCTCAGTATTCATAAGATACTTGTTATCTTTTTTCTCAAAAATGTTCTGCGCTTGATCATACAAGTCTGTTTTAGAAACATTCTCATCAAAAATAAAAGCCGGAAGACTCTTTACATTGAATTTTTCCGCCAATGCTTTCCCCTCTTCAGAATCTATTTCAACTTTTTTGACTAAAACTGTAGGAATGACTCGCTTTAACCACTTAAGAGGCTCAGTCGGATCACAAGCCTCACATTTGCTATCCGTCAAAACTTGAAGATTAACAATTGGTTCATTGAAAGCCACCCAGGTTTTTCCCTCAAAAGGAAATATATCAATATTCTTCAAGACCCTTGGCGAAAAACCTTGTCGACTAAAAAATTGAGCTACATCTACAAAGACGCTTCCCATAAGAAGTCCAACCAAGAGAATTATTAGGGAAGTATAATTTTTTATTCTCTGACGATAGACCTTGTTGAGATCCTGAGAATTTTCTTTTCCCTCCTCCATCGGCGTCTTTTCTACCGACTTTACCTCGTTTTTTTCTTCCATTAGATATTTTTTCCTGGCCACTTTTTGATATCAAAATATGATTGAAGATTTCGCTTCTTGCTTATTTTCTTTATAAGCTCCTCAGACACCAAAAGAAGCTCAGGAAAAGTTATTTTAATGCTTAATACTTAAAAAAAATTGCTGTTATTGCGATTCTGTTTTCTCTTCTCCGGCAGTAGGAGATTCATCTTGACCCTTGCTTGATTCTTCATTGTTAGCGGATGATTTATCGGAAGATCCCTGAGATATTTGGAGCTTCATCAAATCAAAATCCTGCTTCATTTGAGAAGCTAGATAGTCATCGTATCCGATCGTAATTCTTTTTTTGGCTTCCGTTTTTACCGCTACTCCAACAAGAAAACCTAAAATGAAAATAAGAAGATAGTTTATTGTCTTCTCATTTATTTTCATTTTCTTTACTAGCCCCGATACTTTTTCTATATTCATTTCTTTTTTAAATCAAATCTAATGGTTAAAAGAATTAAGACTAAAGCGCCTTTTAGCAGCCTAGCAAATAAATTTTCTAAAGGCAATATTGACAGGAAACCAAAAATGTAGGCTAATAGAAATGATTTTTTCTTCCTAAGGACCTAAGTCCCAGAAAAAAATTTTTTCATATTTCGCTCTATTCGTATTTCGTAAGTTAAAAAAATACCAAATCTAAAAAAACGAGTGATCCCCAACCAACAACCAAACTAACTGCAAATGACCAAAGTAGCTAACAACTGATCATAGGCTAAAAATATACCTTTGATTGTCTTTCAGCGGCAAAATCTTAGAAAATTTCCAGAAAATTATTATTGAATATTCACTGGATCATTTAGCAAAACATTATATTTTTCACAAAAACCAGCGTTAACTTCAAGAACCAAACTTGCCTTTTCAGGAGAAGTGAAAATTCTTTGGTCATCCGGTAAAATTCTGCTTTCACAACCAATCACTCGCCCATTTTCAATCCAAATAATATCCAGTGGAAAAAGCATTCCTTTCATCCAAAAACGCTGATAATCATTTTGCGGCATAACAAAAAGCATCCCTCTTCCCTCACCAAGGTTTTCTCTTCCTGCCAATCCCCTTTCAATTTTTTCTGCTGTCCTTACTTCTTCTGCTTTCACAAAAGTATTTTTGAAATAAACGCGGCGAATAGGATTCCAGTACTTGAGCGAATATATTTCACTGGAAATATAATTAAGCAAAATAGCCAAAACTACTAAACCGAGAATTATCGCCACAATTGTAATTTTAGATTTGGAAGACATAAAAATAATTTCAAAATTATAAGCAAAGTCCCCGCCTCCTAAAAGACCATTCTAGAAAAAAATTTTTTTGTATTTCATGAGGCGAAAGATACCAAAGTTACAAAAATCCAAAATGCCAAATAGTGGAAAATACCAAAATGCCAAAGTGCCAAAATGCCAAATAGTGGAAAATACCAAAATGCCAAAGTGCCAAAATTCCAAATAGTGGAAAATACCAAAATGCCAAATCACCAAAATGCCAAATAGTGGAAAATACCAAAATGCCAAAGTGCCAAAATTCCAAATCCAAAACAATATCAAAATTCTAATGATCAAAATCTAAAACTTGTTTTGAAAATTGGAATTTGGAGTTTGTTATTTCACTTTTACCTAGACCACACAACCCTTTTTCGTAGTTCGCTCTATTCGTATTTCGTAACTTAGAATTTTTCTCTCAAATCATCCGAGAATTGTTTCTACAAACTTTTGCCAGCTGAATTTTTTGGCTCTTTCTTTGCCTTTTTCTGAAAGATGGTATTTAAGCTTTGGATTTTGGAGAATTTTTTTCATTACCCGGCCCATTTCTTCTTCATCATAAGGATCAAAATATAAGACCGCATCACCTCCTACTTCCAAAAGAGAAGAAGTCTTGGAAACGGCCGCCGGCGCGCCGGAGTTCATAGCTTCCAGCGCCATAAGCCCAAATCCTTCATAGAGAGTCGGCAAAACAAAAAGTTCGCATTGCCGATAGAGCGCCGGCAAATCCTTTTGCTCAATAAAGCCCGTCAGTTTCACTTTATCCTCAAGACCCAACTTCTCTATCTCTCTCTTGACGTTCGTAAAAAGAGGGCTATAGGCTGACTTATCTTCCCCACCCAAAACTAATTTTACGTCATTTATTTCATATTTTTCAATCATTCTCCGGTAGGCTCTCAGAAGACCGACAATGTTTTTGCGAAAATCAAAGCCGCCTACATAGAATATATAGCGGCCAAAAATACCGTATTTCTCCAAGACGGTATTATCTTTTTCGTGACTAACATTTTTCTCAAAAAACTCATCGCCAACGCTCGGATAAGCCACTTTTATCTTTTCAGCCGCTATTCCCAGATACTTGCGAATATCTCTTTTTGACCATTCCGAAACGGTGAAAATTTCGTCTGCTCTCCGAATGGCTTGATTAGAAAGAAAAAAATAGAGTTTTTTGCGCCAATTATCAAGATATTCTGGAAAAACTTTGGGAATCAGATCGTGAACCAGCATTTTGTGATGAATATTTTGGGAAAGAACGGTTGAACACTGATAGAGAGAAATAAAAACATCGCATCGGTCTTTTTTGACATATCGCGGCAAAAGAAATTTTTCCCACCAAATTTTTCGGGCGAGATCGTCGCGTCGCCAAAGCGGCGGCAAAAAAACCCGCTTTCTCAACGATCGGCCTTTCAAATTTCTCAAAAAATCGTTTTTTTCCAAAACATCTTCCTCTAAATATAAAAAATACTCGTTTTCCCGGGCGCGATTTTTCACGAGTTCTTGAACAAATCCCCGCGTTACCTGGCCAATACCGGTATCAATTTTTCTCAAAAATGAAGCGTTTATACCAATTCTCATTTCATTACCATAATACGATAAATATATTTTTAAGGCAAACTGGGGACTCGATTTTTTTTTGCCTTTGTGGTATAGTATTTTTGTCTAAGAGCCGGTCTAAATTAATCGTTATTTTCTCTCCCAAATTCTCCTTAATAAAAATCAAGATTTTGTTAAAAGAGCTTTTTTGGCTATCCCCAATAGAATATAAACTGTCGATAATTTAGCTTATTTAAGCTAATTTAGCTTAAATAAGCTAAAAAATAAACTGAGAGGGTTAAATTTATAAAGTACAAGGCCCAACCTCTAGGCATTCCAGCCGCTTGCAAATTAAAATTAGATTCTTTTGACTGTTCTTTAATGATAATTCTTAACATTATTTCTCACATTATTTTCTAAATCCCAGATTATTTTTCTTTCCTCTCTATTTTTTCATTATGAAAATACTTTTCATTTCTCGGGCTCATCCCCCAATTGTAGGCGGAATTGAAAATCAGAATTACGAATTAGGAAAGCACCTCTCAAAAATTGCCCAAGTGAAGATAATCGCCAATCGGTATGGGAAAAAATTTTTGCCAATTTTTCTCCCCTATGTTTCAATAAAAGCTCTTTTTTTAATGCCTAAATTCGAAGTTCTCCTTCTGGGCGATGGAGTTTTGGGAATCGTTGGCTTTCTGGTGAAAAAATTCTACGGCTCGCGAAAGAAAGTGGTTTGCATCTGTCATGGGCTTGATCTCACCTATTTCTTTTGGCTTTATCAAAAACTTTGGGTGAAAAAATTTATTCCGGCCCTTGATAAACTCATCGCAGTTGGAAACGAAACAATAAGACAAGGCGTAAAAAGAGGCATTTTGGAAGAAAAGTTTGTTTTTATTCCCAATGGCATCAATCCAGAAAAACACATTGGCAATTATTCAAGAGCTGATTTGGAAAAAATAGTTGGTGAAAAGTTGGAAGGAAAAAAGGTGATTCTTACCTCCGGAAGATTAGCCAAAAGAAAAGGAGTTGCTTGGTTTATTCGGCAAGTTATGCCTAAGCTAGCAGACAATGTGATCTATCTTGTTCTGGGAGAAGGACCAGACAAAAACAACATAATGGAAGCTATTGAGGAAAAAAAATTGCACAGTCGAGTGAAAATTTTAGGCTATCAATCGGACAAGGAAAGGGACATTTGCTTCAATACCGCTGATCTCTTTGTTCAGCCAAACATAAAAGTTCCCGGCGATATGGAAGGATTTGGCATTTCAGTCATTGAAGCCACAACTTGCAAACTGCCGGTGGTAGCTTCTGCCCTTGAAGGACTCAGAGATGCAATCAAAGACGGAGAAAATGGGTTTTTAGTAGAAAGCGAAAATGCCGAAGCTTGGGTGAAAAAAATAAACGAGCTCCTCCCAAAAGATAATTTTCGCCGTCAATTTGGAGAAAAAGCGCGCCAATATACCATTGAAAACTATAGCTGGGAAAAAATTGCCAAATTATATCTTGACGCAATTCGCCGCGCGTAATAACAGAGGCAGTACTTATTGAGTGAAGGGAAGCAAAAGATTATTGAGGCCTCCTCAACTTCTCTACCCGAAAAGCAGATTTATCTGTAAAGCTACAGCACTGCCAGAAGGATCGCCTACCTTTTTGCAAAAAGCAATTTTTCTAAAAAGCACATGCGGGTTTTATTCTACAGAGGGCATAAATAAGCTTTCAATCGATTAGAAAACTATAAATGATTCTTGACTTAATAAAACTCATTCTGACAATCCCTTTTGTTTTTTTCCTGCCCGGTTTTTTTCTTCTTCTTGCTATTTTTGGCTGGAAAAATCCCAAAATTTCTTTTTTTGAAAGATCGGTCTTGATCGTCCCAACGAGCCTTCTTTCAATTGATTTTCTGATTTTAATGCTCAATCGGCTGGGAATAATTTTAAAGGGACCCACAATAATTGGAATAATTTTAGCTTTTTCCTTGCTTTGTTATGCAGTTTTTTTCTATCGGCATTCTCGAAAAAAGGCGGAAAAAGAAAAATTATCGGCGGATTTCTTTCATTTTTCCTACTGGCAGACTATCTTCATCCTAATTTCAATTTTTTTGGCAATTTTCATTCGAACAATCTATCTCACTGATACAATCGTTCCCTCTTCCACCGATCTTGGCCACCATATGTTCTGGGCTCAAAAAACTATTGATACTGGAAAATTGCCTACCTACGGAATGCCGGATTTCATCGTTGGTGAACATATAATTTTTGCCGTTGTCAATCTTTTGAGCGGCCTGAGTCTCCTGGGAGCCACGCCTATTCTCGTTCTTTTGCTTTTCAATATCACCGGCATTTTCACTCTCTCTATGTTAGCCGGACGGATATTTCAAAACCCCAAAATAGCAGCAACGGTCTTTTTTGTTACCGGTGTTCTTTATGCTATCAATGCTCCTCAAGGAAAATACGTAAGCGGCGGAGTGGTCGGGAATGTAATTGGAAATATGCTGATTCCGGTAGCTTTATATTTTTTATATCGAGCCTTTTCTGAAAAAGATTCCGATTTTGCGGGACTTTTTATTTTTTCCACCGCGGGAATCCTTTATACCCATCACTTGTCCGCCTTCATTCTTCTTTATTCCGTTGCCGCAATTATATTCGCTCATCTTCTCCTAAATTTCAAAAAAATTTTTCAACTTGTTGGTGATTGGCTCAAAATATTTCTCAGTCCCTTCCCTCTAACAATTTTGCTACTAGCTATTTTCTGCTTTTTGTTTGTTTATACTCCTTCCTATTTCAACTCAGCGGCAATTAGCCAAGCCACCGGCAAACCTACCAAAATAACGAGGGTGGGGCTCAGTTTTGAGCAGTTGGAAACGAATATAGGCGGCGCTAGGATCATCCTCGGCACACTAGGACTTTTTCTTCTCCTTGTTTTTTATAAAAAAAGGGATTATAAACTCAGTTTTGCTTTCGCCTGGGCAATTGTTTTGCTGATTATGAGCTGGAAGCCGGGATGGCTTTATGTCAACGTTCCCAGCAACCGAATTGGAAACTATCTTTTTCTTCCTTTTTCTTTGTTGTCGGCTTTTGGTCTAGTGGAATTTTCAAAACTTTTTCGAAAATCAGCCACTTCTTTTTTCACAACCGCTTTTCTTTTTGTTTTGCTTTTTTTTGTGATTACGAGCGGAATGGCTGACAGCAACGAGGCTTTCAAAACTCGACCCCAATTTCAAGAAGCGCTGGAAACTTTTCACTCGGCTGAGTATCTTTCTCAAAAAATAGACTCCTCGCAGGACGTTTTGCTCAAAGATCATGTGAATATTTATGCCGATTCCTGGTATAAATTATTTTTCATGAAAGATTATAATTATCCCCTCAGTCGAGGAATGTTATTTCGTTATGTTGACCCAACTAAACCCCGAGAAACTTGCACACGGGATATGATAACCGATCCCGAAAGCGAAAGTGCGAAAAAATGCTTTGCCGAAACCGGGGTGAACTATATTGCTCTCAATGCCCAACTCGAAGGTTCAAGTTTTGAAAAATATCCCGAATTTTCAAAAGTTTATGAGTCAAATTATATTTCAGTTTTCAAGAAGGTTCGACCTTGAGGAATTTGGCGGCGAAAGCCGCCAAAGGAAAAGGTTGAATCTTGGAAAGAAATTATGCCAGCAAAAATAATCATTATCGCAACTATAATCTTGCTCATCGTGAGTTTTTCGATGCTTTTTGTGATTGAAGCTAAAAATCATAATTATGATTATAAAAAATCGTGGAGCGTGGTCTATTTTGAAAATCCGCGGGATCTGTCCGAAGCTACTGGATCGCTGCAGGCGGGCGATTCGCTTGATTTCGTAATCGAAAATCATGAAGGGAAAAATGCCGAATATACTTACAAAATATTCATAAACGATGAAAAAATAATTGAGGAAGAAATTGAAATTGCCGCTGGCGCCAAACAAAAAATCTCGCCGGTGATTGAAAAAGAAAAGTCAAAAGGCAATAAAATTACGGTAATTGTCACCTATCGAGATACGGAGTATAAAATCTACAAAAATAAATAAAAATTCCAAATCCAAAAGCTTTTACGAAATACGAATTAAGCGAAATACGAAAATATAAGGAGTTGGGCAATCCAGATAGGTAAATTCCAAATCCCAAATCCAAATTCCAAATTCCAAAACAAATTCCAATATCTAAATTCTAATGACCAAAACAAAGTTTTTGTTTTGAATTTTAAAAATTAGAATTTCGATATTGTTTTGGATTTTGAGCTTTGGATTTTGGATTTTCTGGTGTTTTGGATTTGGTATTTTGGATTTTGGTATTTTCCATCACTTGTCTACTTAGATTTCTTTCTAAGCAAACTATCACTAACTTATTCTAGTTTATTAACTTATTTTACCTCATCTAAGCCAAAAAAGTCTGTTAGTTTTGAATCCTGAGTTTTGATTTTTTGATTTTTTACCCTATCCTACCTAAAAAGATATTCTGAGACTTTATGTTTAGCGAAAAAAGAATTTTATTTCTCACTCGTCCAATTTGTCCGCCTTGGGATGAAGCTTCCAAGAATTTTGCCTATGCTCTCGCCAAACACACAGAGGACTTCGAAATTCATCTTTTGACTTGCGGAAAGGTGGCTGATTTGCCGCAAAACGTTGTCCAACATAATATTTATTCTTCGCCGAAGCTAAATCTGACGCAAAAGTTCAGGTTGTTTAGGTTTCTGAAGAAAGCAAACAACTTTGATATTATCCATTCTCTTTTTACTCCCACAAAACTAAATTCTTTTTTTATCAAACTGGCAATTGGAAGAAAAAAAGCTAAATTTATTCAAACGGTGGCAACCTTGCGGGAAGATTTGTATAATGCAGAAGATTTCAAGAAAATGCTCTTTGGAGACTTGGTTATCGTTTACTCTGACTATGCCAAAGAAAAGCTTAAAAAGATGAGATTTGAGAATGTCAAAAGAATTTATCCGGGAATTGACCTTGAAAAATACCACCCCGCTCCCAAAAAAATAATCCTGATGGAAAAATATGGAATCAAGGGTAGCGACTTTGTTATTAATTTCACTGGTGAATACACACGGCTGGGAGCTATTGACGATGTCGTGGAAAGTTTTCTTGAGCTGGCAAAAGACAACGAAAACCTTCACCTTCAACTTGCCTGTCGAGTAAAAAACAAAGCCGATGCCAAAAAGAAAGAAGAGATTAGAAGAAAAATAAAAGCCGCCGGGAGCTTGGCAAAAGTTTCTTTTCTTGACGATCAGAACTATGAAATGGCAGATATTTATAATCTTTCTGATATTTCCCTTTTTTCCGTCCGGGATATGCACGGAAAATTCGATATTCCGCTAGCTGTCATTGAAGCCATGGCTTGCGGAAAGCCAGTGATCGCGTCTAATCTTGAAAGACTAAAATATTTTCTGAACGATGAGAACAGTATTTTAATCAACCCCGGCGACCGCAGAGCCCTTAAAGGAAAAATTGTGTTTTTGTATAATAACCCTGAAGCGCGCAAGGAGCTGGGCGAAAAAGGAATGCGATTCGCAAGGGAAAATTTTGATATAATGAAAATTGCCAAAGAATACGAAGATGTCTATAAAAATCTTTGAAAGATGAAATCCAAAATACCAAGTGGTGGAAATGCCAAAATCCAAAGCTCAAAGTCCAAAATAGTAAAATACCAAAATGCCAAAGAAACAAAATACCAAATGATGGGAAATCCAAAATCCAAAACTTGTTTTAAAAATTAGAAATTGTTTTGAATTTTGAATTTGGAATTTGGAATTTGTTTTGGATTTGGAATTTTGGATTTGGAATTTTGACATTTTGGCACTTTGGCACTTTGGCATTTTCTACTATTTTGGATTTTGGATTTAGGATTTGGAATTTATCTATCTGCTGTGGATTGCCCAACTCCTAATATTTTCGTATTTCGTTCTATTCGTATTTCGTGACTCCTTCGTATTTCGTAACTCCTTCGGGATTTGGGATTTCTATCGAAGTTAAACCTTAAATTGTTTAGTAGAATTTATTTAAAACTAGAGAAAAATTCTCATGAAGTACGAAATAAAATCGCTTGGAAAACATAAAAAGCAATTTCAGACAGCCAAAATGAAGGTGCCGGCAATTTTGTACGTTTCTGACGAATTGATGCCTAGCAAAGCTACTCTTGAAGAAATCGAACAAACAGCTGCTTCCGGCTATGTTTTTCATCATTTTGCCGCTCTCAGCGATGTGCACAGCAAAAAAGGACGCAAAAACCCAGCCGGAACAGTTGTGCCAATAAAAGAATATCTCCTTCCCCAAATCAATGATACGGCTCCTAATTGCGGAATGCGGTTTTTGAAGACTAATCTGACCGATGCAGATCTGACTGAAGAGAAAATAGAAAAGTTATTCAAAGCGCTCCTTGAACCCATTCCTACCAAAGCTTATTTTGGTGAAATTGTTCCTTTTTCGCTGGTTATGGAAATCTGCCAAAAAGGAGTAGAGTCGGTTGTAAAATATTTTGGAACAAAAACCAAAAATGAAGTTGAAAATACTTTTAAAAATGGCAATTTCTTTGAAGAAGAAATTTCTCAAAAAGATATCTGGAACGCCCTTCCCAAATTATTTCTTTGGATTGGAAAATATCGGCTGGGAATCTTGGGAGCGGCTGGAAACCATTTTCTGGATCTTATGAAAGTTACGGAAATAAAAAACGAGCATTTAGCCGAGAAACTAGGAATAAAAAAGGGACAATACATTTTTCTTATGCATACTGGGTCTGGACTTCTGGGACAATACGCTTCTTATCTTTATACTCCCAAGGAAAAGGAGCACTTGAGTCAAAAAATTATTTTGGAGCTCGGAAAATTAACTTTTTTGGCTGAAAACAAAAAAATTTTTCAGGAACTAAGCAGAAAAATCAAGGAATACAAAGACAAGCCGGAATACTTCGCCTATCATGAAGATAGTCCCGAAGGAAAACTGTTTATCACTGCTCATCGGGCAGCCGCTAATCACGGTTTTGCTAATCGGGCTATTCTCACTCACAAACTTTATCAAACCATTGAAGAAATTTTAGGAAAAGATCCTGAGATTGAATTGCTTTATGATATGCCGCATGTGTATATTGAAAAGGAAAATCACTACGGTGAAGAGGTTTGGGTTCACCGCAACAATACCTCTCGAGCCTTGGGACCCGCCCGAATGAAAAATCATCCGTTTTTTTCTGAAACGGGAGAGCCGGTTTTCCTTCCTTCGTCAATGTCCACTCCCGCTTATCTGGCAGTAGGAACTGATGAAAATGAAGAAACCTTCTTTTCCGCCGCTCACGGCACCGGCCGGCGCCGCGAACCGGAAAGTGATAAAGCACAAACCAAGGAGGAACTGCTGGCAAAAATGGAAAAAAGAAAAGTGAAGCTATTTAACGCCCAGTCAAAAGGCGTTGTCTTTCAGGATGCTAGTTATTATAAAGATGTAGAAAAAGTTATAGAAGGAATGGAAGAGAATAAGATTGTGAGAACAGTCGCTAAAATGGAACCTCTAGCTGTCCTAATGTATTAATTAGCAAGATTTAAAAAGTTACGTAATCTAAATAATTGCCTTATAAAAACCATAATCTTCATCTTATCCGTATCCGATTCGTAATTCGTAAAGAAAATTATGAAATTGATCACTCTTTCCGGCCTTGACGGCTCCGGAAAATCAACGCAAATTGAACTTTTGAAGGATTATCTCGAATCGCAAGGGAAGACTTTTTTCTATTTTCACGCGGTAAAGTTTTCAATCGCCAATCGTAGAGGTTTAACCTCTACGAATAACAAAAGCGTTACGGAAGCCAATTGGCTCCAAATTCAATTGCGAAAAATTGCTTTACTAATCGATATTTTTAGGTTTAGAAGATTGCTAAAAAAGCTAAAAGTTGACTACATTGTCAGCGACCGGTATTTCTATGATAGCGTGATAAATATCCTTTATTTAAGCGATTTTAGACGTCGGACGTCTAAGAAGTTATTTGTGGAAAAGTATATTCCCAGACCTGATTTTGCTTTCTATATTTCCGTGAAACCAGAAACCATTATGCAGCGCGAGCGAAAACCAGATCAAGGTATAGAATATTTGAGGACAAAAGAAAAATTGTATGAACAAAAAAAAGAAGGCTGGAAAATGATAACCATTGATGGAGAAAAAGATAAAAAAGAAGTAAGCCAAGATATTATAAATTGCCTAAAAAATCAATATGGAGAGAAAAAAAATTGAAAACCCTCCTTTGAAGGAGATAGAAGGAGAAATTTTGGAAATAAAAAAACTTCCAGAGGGAGTAATAGGGGTTAAATTTATCAAAACTAAAAAACAAAAGTGGGCTTGGCCAAATGAAGAGAATAATGAAGGCCAATTCTTTATGAGCCCTGAAGATTTCCGAAAAATAAACTTTAGAGGTGTTTTAGCCCCCGGAATGAGAATAATTCTAAAAACTAATGAAGAAGATCAAATTCAAGAGATTAGAAGGATTTTACATTAAGTAAATCCTTGAAAAAAATTCTGAAGCTTAGGCTAAATACGATGTCAAAATTTCTCGTCAAATCATTTTTTTGGGTGACAATTTCGGAGATTTTCTACAATCTTTCGGCTTATGTTATTCACGCCGTTATGGGGCGAATTCTGGGTCCAGCAGACTACGGCCGGTTTGGTATTATTATTACTCTCACCACAATGACAGTGGTGCTTATTGGTCAAAGCGTGCCGACGGCGATGTCAAAATATTTGAGCGAAGTTTTCGAAAAAGAAAAAGGCTTGATTCCGGTCATCAAGCGGCAAACGATCAAAATTCAAAGTGTGATTATCGGTTTAGTAACAGCAATATTTTTTGGCGTTTCTCCCTTGATTGCTCGCCTACTTGGCGACTCGAGTCTCACAAACTTATTTCGGCTTTCTTCTCTGGTCATTCCCGCTTTCGCTTTAGCCTCGTTCTATTTCTACTATTATACCGGCATCCACAAATTCAAGATCCAGGCTTTTCTCAAAACGAATCGGGGAATTTTGAGAATCGTTTTCATTGTCGGATTGGCTTTGCTTCTGAAGTCGCGAGGGTTGGCGCTTGAAGGAGCCATTCTGGGTTATGTCGCCGCTCCCCTTTCAATTTTTTTTGAGGCTTTTGCGCTTGATCCCTTCAAAAGAATAAAAGCGGCCGGTAACTTTGATTGGAGAAAATTGATAGTTTTTGCTTGGCCAGTGACAATTTTTCTGATTGCCTACCAACTTCTCAACACAATTGATCTTTATCTGGTGAAAGCAATTTTGCGTTCCGATTTTCAAACGGGAATATACAACGCCGCTTATACAGTCGGCACGATTCCCTACAATCTTTTTTATGCCCTCACCATCATTCTCCTCCCCTCAGTTTCAAAATCAACTTCGGCAAACAATTTTGACGAGACAAAAAAAATCATCGGTCAATCCTTGCGATTTTTGGTGATGTTTCTTTTGCCGGTTTGCCTTTTAATGGCTTATTTTTCCACGCCAATTATAAAGATATTCTATTCCTCAAAATACCTACCGGCCGCACCAGTAATGTCAATTTACGTGATTGCGGAAGGATTCCTGACTGTTTTTTATATTCTCACTTTTATTCTAAACGGCGCCGGAAAAGTCAAATTGCCAATGGCGACCGCCATTATTGGACTTTTTCTGAACACAATCTTAACTTTTTTCTTAATTAAAATGTATGGAATTATGGGAGCTGCCGCTGGAACCGCTTTTATGGCTTTGGTAGTGATGCTGGTAGGCCTTTACTATACCTATCGCGAATTTGGCTATCTTTTTCAGCTATCGAGCCTAATAAAAATAATCACCGCCTCACTAGTGATGTCTGCCTTAGCTTTTGTTTTTCCCCGAAGTGATTATTATTTCATCCTTTGGTCCTTGTTTCTTTTTGCTTTCTATCTTGCCTTTCTCTGGATACTGCGAGAAATCAGCTCTCGGGATCTAATCTTTGTCGGAGAGCTTCTATCTCGTAAAAAACCAAAGCGTGAAGAAATCGAAGAAACAGAATTTATTGATGGAAAATAAAAATTCTCTCCTAAGATGCCATCTTAGGAGAACAATTATTTTTCGTATTTCGCTCTATTCGTATTTCGTAACCCCTTCGTATTTCGTAATTCTTGGTTTTTCGCCAATTGGACTGTGTTCCAAAGGAGCATAGCAATTGTTGCCGGGCCCACTCCTCCCGGCACAGGAGTGATATAAGAAGCCTTTTTAGAAACCGAAGCAAAATCAACATCCCCGCTAATCGTAGAGGTTAAACCTCTACGATTTATTCCCACGTCAACTACTACTGCTCCCTTTTTGACCATATCGGCTCGAATTAAATTTCTCCTCCCAACAGCCACCACTAGGATGTCTGCCTGGCGCGTAAAAGCGCTCAACTTTTTTGTCAGACGATGACAAATAGTGACAGTTGCTCCATAATTGAGAAGAAACTGAGCCATCGGCTTTCCCACAATATTTGAACGCCCCACCACAACCGCATGCCGGCCTTCAACTTTTATCCGGTACTCCTCCAAAAGCTTCATAATCCCAAAGGGCGTTGCCGGAGCCACCAGAGAATAATTCTCGCCTACTTGAGCAAATTTGCCATAATTTTCTGGATGAAGACAATCGGCATCTTTTCGAGGATCAATTGCTTCGATGATTTTATTTTTATCAATATGCTTTGGAAGCGGCAATTGAACCATTATCGCAGAGATCTTTTTGTCTTTATTAAGCTTTTTTATAACTCCTAAAAGCTTCTTTTCGGAGATTTTTTCAGAAAATTTGAGCGTTTTCGATTCAATTCCCGCCTCTGCGCAAAAAACTTCTTTTCGGCGAACATAAATTGAGGAAGCCAGATCATTTCCAACCAAAATCATCGCTAAAACAGGTTTCTTTTTCATTTGAGAAACCTTTTTTTTGAGATTTTTCAAAATTTTTTTGGCTAGTTTTTTTCCGTCAAGCAGGCGCATTTCTCCAGAATGATTTCTTATGTTAGAATTGTAATAAAGAATAGGAAGAAAGGCAACAAAGAAATGAAGAAATCTCTTTTGTACGAAAAAATGAAAAATGATTTGGTCAAGTGCAAAACTTGCCGCCATTTTTGCGTGATTGCGCCCGGAAAACGCGGCTTTTGCGGGGTTCGCGAAAATATTGAGGGGAAACTTTATTTTCTTCCCTATGGTCGAGCTATCGCCGCTCATATTGATCCCGTGGAAAAAAAGCCTTTGTATCATTTTCTTCCCGGAACTCTTAGCTATTCAATTGCTACCGTTGGCTGCAATTTTCGCTGTCAAAACTGCCAAAATTGGCAAATTTCTCAGTTTCCTAAGGGAAAAACAATAACTCGCGAGATGATTGAAAAAAGCGGAGAAGATTTGCCGCCTAAGGAAGTAGTTCGCTTAGCTAAAAAATCCGGCTGTCTTAGCATTTCCTACACTTATACAGAACCAACTATTTTTCTTGAATATGCTTTGGATACAATGAAGCTGGCAAAATCAGCCGGTCTCAAAAATATCTGGGTTTCCAATGGATTTATGAGTCAAGAAACTTTGGAACTCGTGGCACCCTATCTGGACGCGATAAACATTGACATAAAATCGTTTGAGGATAAATTCTACCAAGAAAACTGCGGAGCTCGTCTTAAGCCGGTTCTTGAAAATTGCAAGGAAATTGTGAGAAAAAAGATTTGGCTTGAAATAACAACTCTGATAATCCCTACTCTTTCCGACGATGAAAAAATGCTTGAAAAAATTGCTCAGTTTATCAAAAATGAACTCGGGGATTTCGTTCCTTGGCATATAAGCGCTTTTTCCGGAACAATTTCTTGGAAGCTTCAGCATCTTCCCGATACCCCGCTTGAAAAAATCAAAAAAGCCTGGAAAATCGGCAAGTCCCAAGGACTCAAGTATGTCTATCCGGGAAATGTCCCTGTCTCCGAAGCGGAAAACACTTTTTGCCCAAAATGTCAAAAAGTAGTCATTCAGAGGATAAATTACTTCGCGGAAAGACTAGATAAAAAAGGAAAGTGTCCTCATTGCGGATTCGCTTTGGAAGGACTCTTTGACGCTTAGCTTCTAAAAAACTATAAGTAATTTTTCAAATTGTAAAAATGATCAGATTTGCCGCTATAACTCCTCATCCCCCTATAATCGTACCCACCGTCGGCCGAAGCAACTTAAATTTGTGTCGAAAGACAGTTGAGACAATGAAAAACTTGGGAGAAAAATTTCGGGCGGTGAAAGCAGACACGATTTTTTTGGTTTCTCCTCATGGCCCCGTACAGTATGACCGGTTTACTATCAACTATTCCCCTTTTCTGCGAGGCGATCTTTCCTCTTTTGGCGACCAGCGCCAGTTTAGCTTTGAAAATGATCGAGAGCTGATTGATGAAATTTTGGAAAATATTCGCTCGGCTAATCTTCCTATCGGTTTGGTCAGAGAATTTGAACTGGATCATGGCGCTTTGGTTCCTTTGTATTATCTCTTAAATGAAAAGGATTTGAGCTATAACCCTAAACTAATTCATATGGCTTTTTCTATGCTTCCTTTTGATTATCATTTTCGTTTGGGAAAAGTTCTAGGAGAAGTTTTGCAAAAAGATTCAAAAATAATCGCCTTGGTTGCCAGCGGAGATTTGTCTCACCGAGTCACCCCTGAAGCTCCTGCCGGGTATTCGCCTCAAGGAAGAGTTTTTGATAAGACTTTGCTTGAGCTCATTCGAAAAAAGAATACCAAGGGAATTCTTAACCTTGACCCCTACCTTATTGAAGAAGCCGGTGAATGTGGCCTGCGATCGATAATCATTCTTTTGGGGATCCTGAGTCATCTTCGCTGGGAGGTAAAATCTCTAAGCTATGAAGCTCCTTTTGGAGTCGGTTACGCAGTAGTGAATTTCCATATCAAATAAACAATAATTGGAGTGTAATTTTAATCTACCAGCAAGCCAAAATATGAACCCTTATACCCAATTAGCCAAATCCGCAATCGAAGAATATGTTAGACACAGGAAAATAATGGATGTTCCTAAAAATCTGCCGCCGGAATTTTATGAGAAAAAATGCGGAGTGTTTGTGAGTATTCATCACAAAAAGGAACTTCGGGGATGCATCGGAACCTATCTTCCGGTTCACAAAAATCTAGCCGAAGAAATTATTCTTAACGCGATTGCCGCCTGTTCCCGAGACAATCGTTTTTCTCCCCTAAGCCCGGAAGAATTGCCGGAGCTGAAAATAGAAGTCAGTCTCTTGAGCTCCCCTCAAAAAATTTCCAGTCTGGCAGAAATTGACCCTCAAAAATACGGCGTCATTGTGAGATGTTCAGATGGCCGCGCTGGCCTCCTTCTTCCTAATTTGGAAGGAATTGATTCGGCCGAAAAACAACTCTCCATTGCCTGTCAAAAAGGAGGGATAAATCCCGTCTTTGACAAAAATCTGGAAATATATATCTTCACCACCCAAAAATATGAAGAATAAGGACTATCTTATTCAAGTTGCTCCCCTCCTCCGCCTGCCAATCGGAAAAACGCAGGTTTTTTCATATTTATCTCCAAAACCAATAAAAAGCGGCACCCTTGTGAAAATTCCTTTTCACAATCGCCTCATTTCAGGAATTGTGATGGAGAGCCAAGAAAATTTCTCCCGAAAATCAAATTTTCGGATCAAAGAAGTGAAACAAATCGGGGAAGAAATGCTTTTCCAAAAACAGCTGGAGCTGGCAAAAAAAGTAGCAAATTTCTATTTAGCCCCGCTAGGAATAATTTTGAAAATAATGGTTCCCTCAGTCGCAAAAAAGGGAAAAAGAAAATTAGCTAGTTTTCTAAAAGGGAACAAACTAGAAAACAACAAACGGGCTAAAAAGATACTTGAGATCAAAGACAAAGAAATTGCTCTTATTGGGACAAAACAAGAAAGAGACGAAATCATTTTCTTGGCTATGCAAAAGGCTTTTGAAGAAAACAGGCAATTTCTTTATCTTGCTTCCGAGATCTTTCCAGCGGCTACTTTTTTTGAAAAACTCAAAAAATACCTTCCCGAAAATGAAATTGCTTTGATTCACAGCTCGACTCCTCCCGGAGAATTTTTCCATATTTGGAAGGGTCTAAAAGATAAAAAGATAAAAATAATTGTCGCTACAAAAATAGGTTTATTTCTTCCTTTTTCCGAATTGGATACCATTGCTATTGAAGAATCTGGTGATATTTCGCACAAGCAATGGGATATGAATCCTCGCTATAACGCCCTCCCCGTTGCTC
>Ga0078972_1005360_pt1 | contig 32732 bp, 30 predicted proteins | sample YelNatPaOPGAMG01_FD_67568 | JGI IMG/M metagenome (GOLD analysis project Ga0078972, IMG submission 67568) | Hot spring thermophilic microbial communities from Obsidian Pool, Yellowstone National Park, USA - OP-RAMG-01 (SPADES assembly) (version 2) | ecosystem: Environmental > Aquatic > Thermal... | reverse complement strand
GCTTCAAATCCAGTAGAGCCAGTGGTTATGGCAGAGGCAGAAGTCTGTGGTCATGTTAATTCAATTGAATTTTATGGTTCCAGTATATTTTACCTTACGAGGGCTGGAATAGGAGAATTAAATATAAGTAATCCATTGAATCCCGTGAATGTCCGATTTGTTCAATTGAGAAGAAATCCTCGCGGTCAGTGGAGAATTGAAGAAGGAGGTTCGGGCAGATGTGGTGGATGGGGCTCAGGTCTTTTGCTTTCAGAAGCCTTTGATGTGGGAGAAAAGAGGGCTTTTATTGGAGCCTGGAATGATTTACTCGTCATAAAAATCACCCAGGATTCATTTGAACTTGAAGGTAAGATTTCATTATCTTCTATAATAGAAGATTTGAAGTATGATAGAGGGTTTGTTTATATAAATCTTCTTGGGGGTGAGAAAGTAAAAATTTCTGTTAGGGGTAATGAATTTCCTTCGATTGCCGGAACTCATGATTTATGGGACTGGGTTAAAGGGCTTTATTATTCGGATGGGAAAGTTTACAAACTACAATTGAATAGAATACAGACTGCTGTAATAAGGTGAGGAAGAAGATGAGAAGTTTAATAATAGCGATTTTTATTTTTTCTATTGGTTGTTCGAATTGTGGAGGGAATAATAAATTGGATTCTGATACTGAAGATATGAAATTTGATGATGGGATTTATGATACAAAAGATTTTATAGAGGATGAGAAATTTGATACCGGTTTAGAAAATGTTTTAGTTGATGATGGAAATTCAGTTGACCAGTTAGCAATGGACTGTTTTTCCCCTCTTGATGCTCCATATTATGATGTATCATTTTTATGGACAAAAATTGAACCTGACAGGGAGCCAATGCCATGCGAAGGGTGCTGCAGACAGGTAACTTTTGGACCTGACGACGACTGGTTTCATTTTGATGTCTGGGGAAGATATGTTATATACAATTCATGCTATCAATTACCACCAATTGAATTTACGCGTTGTGAGATAAGGTTTAAAAATGTTGATGAGAGAACTGAGTATGTGGTTGAGAAAGCAAGGGAATGGCCTATATTTAGACATCCTGCAATATACGAAGATAAATTTGTTTATGGTAGGGAATACCTATTATCAAGTGATACATTGAGGTGTGAGATAATAAAGGGAAGTATAACAGAAGGGACAAAAGAGGTGATTTTTACTTACGATTATCCTTATGGTAATCCTGATGATTCTTACTGGTGTCCTGGTGGGTGGTCACCAATTGATTTGTATGGTCGTTATGCTGTTTATGAATCGAACAGAAGTGGTCTTGGTGCAGGACAGCAGATTTATCTTCTTGATATTGAAACAGGGGAAGAAAGAAAGATTTCCTTAGGAGAGGGGGGAGTTGGATTTCCGAGAATATGGAAAAATCTTGTTGTTTATTTTGGATTTTACGAGGGTCCAGATATTTATCTATATAATATAGATACTGGAGAAACGGAGAATTTAACTAAAAGACCAGACCATTTAAATACAAGGGAGGGTTTTCCTGCTATATGGGAAAACATAGTTGCTTTAAGACATGGTCCGCCAGAAATGGATGATGATGCGTGGGCAGATATATATATGATGGACCTGAATATCCGGGAATTAATTCCTGTTTGTTTAAATCCTGCAGGCATTATGTGGGCGATTGATATTTATGATGACTTGATTGCATGGACAGACCTTCGAAATGACCCCTGTCCAAATTTTGAATGTAGAACTACTAACACCGATATTTATTATTACAGAATATCTAATGGAACTGAGCATAGAGGCTCATTTAAAACAGGGAATGAATATTCTCCACATATATGGCAAAACAGGATATTTTTCGAAATGAAGGATTCTGCAAATCTGGGTAATGTTTTTATGATTGAAGCCCAGTAAATTTAGAGAATTAAAATAAAATTATTTCTAAGCCATCTAAAAGGGCATGTATTTTTCTCTTTCTGGTATTCACTTTTTTAATTGAATTTTAGGAGGGTAACGAGGGGAAGTGGACTTAGAATTTTACTCCTTAGAAAGCAGGAGCAATGGATTCATGTTTTCATAGTAATGACCTTCCTCAGTCATTCCAGTGAAGGCGGGGGAACGAAATGGGCTGTTTGAGGAAAAGTTTTATAGCAGGATTTACAGAATGGATAATTAGTTTATATTAAAGGCGTTTTTAAAGGATAGAGATTTTTATGTTTGTGTTATCAAATGTCACAAAGTTTTTCGGTGCACGGGAAGTGCTTCGTGGTGTAAGTCTTACAGTGATGGATGGTGATAGAGTTGGCATAATAGGTCCAAATGGTTGTGGAAAAACAACTCTTCTCAGATTGATGGCAGGAGAGATTGAGCCTGATTCGGGTGAAGTCAGAATAGAAAAAGGCAGGAGAATCGGCATCCTTCATCAGGAGATAGAAAGGAAGCAGGAAGGTGGAGTCATTGATTATCTGCTCGGGAGCATTAGTCCTTTAAAGAAACTCAGTGAAATGGAATCGAATCTTATGAATCGTATTGAGGATGCGAATATCGAAGAAAATCATAATGAGTTTCAGAAAACATTTCAGGACCTGGCTCACCTTTTTGAAAGATACAGGCTTGAAGGTGGCTATGACATAGTATATCGTGCGCAGAAAATACTTTCAGGTCTCGGTTTTTCTTCAGATGAAATTCACATGGATGTTAATTTCTTAAGTGGGGGTATGAGGATGAGACTGGAATTAGGGAGACTCCTTCTTGAAGAACCGGATGCACTTCTTCTCGATGAACCTACAAACCATCTTGATATAGAATCAATGAGGTGGCTGGAGAAATATCTCGAAGACTTCAAAGGAAGTCTCATCATCATTTCGCATGACAGGCGATTTTTGAATAAACTTGTGAAGGTGATAGTTGCTATTGATGACGGTGCTGCGAAAGTTTATAGAGGTTCTTATGATGGTTATCGTAAACAAAGGGAAATTGAACTGGAACACGCATGGAAAGCATACCAGCAGCAGCAGGCAAGGATTGCAGAAATAAAAGAGTTCATAGCGAGGAATAGAGTCAGAAAAGATAGGGCGAAGGTGGTTCAGGGAAGGATTCGTATGTTAGAGAAAATGGAGATACTTCCGCAGCCCAAAAGCCTGAAAAAAATGGACTTTGATTTTCCCCAGCCTGAGCGTACAGGCAGCCCGGTGATTGTTCTTGATGGAGTTACGATGAAATTTGAAAATAAACTGGTTATGGATGGGGTCAATCTTTCAATATTAAGAGGGGAGAAGGTGGCAGTGGTTGGTTCCAATGGGTCAGGGAAGACGACGCTTCTGAGGATTATGGCAGGACTTCTTGAACCAACCGCAGGAAAAGTCTCTTATGGTGCAAATGTTAAAGTGCATTATTATGCTCAGCACCTTCTTGATTCTCTTAGCCCAGAACTAACTGTAATGGAAGAAATGTCAGCGATTGCGGGGAAGGATGTTTCTGTGCAGACTATTAGAGATGTGCTTGGAGCTTTTCGTTTTTCGACTGATGAAGAAGTTCAAAAAAAAGTTAAGTTTTTAAGTGGTGGAGAAAAGAGCAGATTATGTCTTGCAAAGATGATGTTAATGCCTGCTTCCTTGATATTAATGGACGAACCTACAAATCACCTTGATATAGATTCAAGAGAGGTCCTTGAGAGAGCTCTTGTTAAATACACTGGGACATTGGTTTTTGTATCACACGACAGGGAGTTTATAAATTCTGTTGCTCAAAGGGTTATAGAAATAAAGGATGGCAAGATTGATAGTTTTGCTGGTGACTATGATTATTACGAAAGTAAGAAGATGGAAGGGAGTCAGGAGCGTGTGGAGCGTGTTTTAAAAGAGAAAAAAGATGAAGGAGAGAAGAAAGTAGAGACAAAGTTACACGGGAAAAAGCAAAGGGACCAGAAAAGGGTGGAAGCTGAGATGAGAAACATTCTTTACAGGGAAACAAAGCCTCTCGCGGAGGAGATGAGAAAAATAGAAGAAAGAATAGAAGAGCTCGAAGCAGGTCAACGGAAGCGAGAAGAGCAAATGGCTGACCCGGTTATAGCGGGTGACGCCTTAAAAATGAAAGATATAGCGAAAGAATATGGAGAGACAACGAAACTCATCGAGGAACTTTTTTCAAGATGGGCTCAAATTAACGAAAAAATAGAGGAAATAAGGAAAAATCGAACATTTGAAATTAATAAAGGTGAAGAAATGGAGTGAATTAAAATTTTTCTTTTTTTATTTGTTGATTAATTTATTTTAGGTTTGTTTATAATAAAAAATTAATAGAATGAAAGTTGGTATTGCAGGGATGCCACTGAGTGGCAAGACGACGGTTTTCAGGGCGCTGACTCACCTTGACGAAGGAGCCCAATCTGGTTCAAAAGGAAAACCTGCATGGGGAATAGTGGATCTTCCTGATTTAAGACTGGATAGACTCTCAATAATTTACAAACCAAAGAAGGTTGTGCCATTCAGGGTTCATGTTTATGATATTCCAGGACCTGGTTCAGGAGGAGGAGAGGGGGATTTAAAATCTCTCCCCCCGAAATTTATTGCAGACATGAGGACAATGGATGTTTTATGCGGAGTGATAGATGGCTTCAGTAAACCAGATGGCGGAGAAGGATTACTAAAACAGATGAATAAATTTCGAGAGGAAATATTTGTTGCAGATTATTCTGTCCTCGAAAAGAAGTTTGAACGTTTTAACAAGGGAGAGAAGGAGGGTTTTGCAGGTGAGAAAGAAATTTTAAAGAAAATAAAGGATGCTATCGAATCTTACGAAGATATTAGTTCTCTCAATCTTTCTCCGGAAATATTAAAAATGATTTCTGGTTATGCTTTTTTAACTGTTAAACCCGTAATTTATGTTCTGAATATTTCTGAAAACAATCCACCAACCAGGGAAGCGATTAATAAGGTTAACGAAGAGGCTAAAAAATTGGGGGCGGGATTAGTTACACTTTTTGGTAAACTTGAGGTGGAACTTCTCTCTTTTGAAGAAAGTGAGAGAAAGGAATTTTTTATGGATGTCGGATTGCAGGAAAGCGGAGTTAAAAACTTACTTTCTGCGATAAAGGGGTCTTTGAATTTGATAACTTTTTATACTACCGCAAACGAGGAATTGAGAGCATGGGGGATTTCTCAGGGTACCAGAGTTGTGGAGGCTGCGGGTAAAATTCACACGGATATGGAAAAAGGTTTTATTAAAGCAGAGGTTGTATCTTATGATGATATTTCTTTGCTGGGGAGTGAATTAGCATGCAGGAAAGAAGGCAAATTAAGACAGGAAGGGAAAAACTACATTGTAAAGGATGGGGATATCATAACCATAAAATTTAATGTTTAAATTAAAAGGATATAATTTTTATAAAATTCTCTTTTGTTTTTTTACTTTCATTTTAATTGCACTCGTCCCTGATTTATTAATTGCAGGTTCTAAAAACACATTGAAAGCGAAACTCCGGGATATTTTTGTCTTTGAAGAAGCAAGGTGGCAGACTTTGGTTATATCTGAATTTGCTACTTTTATTGATTACGAGAATATGGAACGAAATGGGAAAGGTGTTGCGATAGCAGGACTTTTCAGGGTAACGAGAGCACTTTCAGTAGAAGTGGAATTTGGATACTACTTTTTTAGCAGGGTGAAATCGCCTCCTGAAGATTTCAAAGAAAGTGAAAATACACAGACAATGAGGCTGGAAGGTTTACTTCGCTGGGATTTTGATATTATAGAACTTCACCCATTTATAGCCTTTGGAGGTTGCCTTTATTTTTTTCCATCGGGGAATTTGAGTAAAATTGATTCGACTCATTGGGGTCCAAATATAAAAGTTGGTGTAGATTTTACTCTTGCTGGAAGGGTTGTATGGGGATTTGTTTTTGACCATGGATGGATACTAAAGTACTCACCGCCACCCGGTAAGGATTTTCCAACTTTTTCGCAATTAGGAGTGAAGATGGGAGCAGTGTTTTAAATAATTATCTCTTGGAGTACTGGAATCTCTTGCGGGCACCAGGCTGACCATATTTCTTCCTCTCTTTTTTCCTGGCGTCTCTTGTGAGCAAACCTGCTTTTTTAAGTGTGGAACGGGATTCGGGTAGGGCTAAAAGTAGAGCTCTGGCGATTCCATGCCTTATAGCCTCTGCCTGCCCTGTCAATCCTCCTCCTCTTACATTTACTTCTACATCAAATTTTTTTGAGGCATCAACCAGTTCAAGAGGAGTTCGAATTTTTATCTGGAGACTTTTCCGGTTGAAGTAATCAACGATGGAACGTTTGTTAACAATTATCTGTCCTTCCCCCGGGGAAAGTATTACCCTTGCAACAGATGTTTTTCTTTTTCCTGTGCCTCTCCATTGTTGAGTGTATGTCATTTTTCCCTTCCTAAATTTCTATTTTTTCTGGTTTCTGGGCACCATGTGGATGCTCTACGCCTGGGTAAACTTTTAATTTTGTAAGCTGCTTTCTTGCGAGGTGATTTTTGGGTAACATACCTCTTACAGCAAGCTGAATTAGTTTCGATGGGTTTTTCTGAAGTAAGTCTTTTGCAGATATGGAATGTATCCCTCCCGGCCATTGAGAATGTCTATAGTAGAATTTGTCAGTAAGTTTTCTGCCGGTGAGTTTAACCTTCTGGGCATTTATAACTACGACAAATGCTCCGGTATCCACATGTGGGGTAAATGTTGGTTTGTCTTTGCCTCGAAGCAGTATGGCAATCCTTGATGCAAGCCTTCCTAATGGAATACCATTTGCATCCACCAGAATCCATTTTCTCTCGATTTCACCCTTTTTGGCTTGATAAGTTTTTGTAGTCCTACTCATGGTAATCAATCTTAATCGGCATAAATCAATAATTTAAAAATTTTTTTTGTCAATATAATAAAAAATATTTTTGGAAAGGAACCCAAACATGGTATCCAGGGGGGAAATAGTAATTAATTTTAAAATGCGGTAATAAGGGAAATACCACCGCAATTCTTTGCGATTAAAGGAGTAAAATACAATTTACCTACCTCAATAACAATAGGATTATCAGGATTAGAAGAATTAAGCCCCTGCAAAAATGGTGGATTATTGCCCACTTTTTAATATTTTTTTGAACCATACCGTTTTAAAAAATAGGGGGGTGGCAAATTCTTCCACCCTTCAAGATTCAGAAGGCAAATATTTTATTCATGCCTCTATTTTTAAAAGACCAAACTCTCTTTATGCCCCTGCCTTCGGACGGTAAATGCTGTTCCTGCAGAAACAGGAATCTATATTATTTTCATGGTAAAAAATCCAATGGTGGTAAATAGAATTATCATCATAGATTTAAAAAAACTTAAATTGCAGAAATAAAAAATTGTATTATATTTGAATGAAAAGGCTCCTTTCTTACACAAATTTAGTAGGAAGGAGCATAGTTTTGTCAGCACAGGTAATTTCAGTGAAGGTTGATTCAACTACTTTAGGATTTCGAGATTCAGTGGTGGATAGGGTGCGCTCCGGAGATATAGAAGCCTTCAGTGATATTTATCAGAAATACAGGTTTTTGGTTGCAAGACTTGCCTGCAATATTGCAGGACCAAGGCAGGATTTAGAGGATATTGTTCAGGAAGTTTTTTTGCAGATTTACAAAAGTTTAGGCTCTTTTCAGAAAGAAAGTAAGTTTTCAACATGGATTTATCGTCTGACTGTGAATGTGGTTTTGCAGTATCTCAGGAAAAATCGCAAATTTGATAGAGTAATGCATGATAGTGATGATGATGCAGTTCTGCACGAAAGTGGACCATCTCCAGAAGATGCAACATTTCATAGAGAGAGAAGAAGGATTTTGATGGATGCTCTTTCTACAATATCGCTCAAAAAAAGGGTGGTTTTTATTCTCCATGAGATTGAAGGAATGGAAGCGCAGGAAATTGCAAGGGTTTTAGGAATTCCAGTTCTTACTGTAAGAACACGCCTTTTTTATGCGAGGAAGGCTGTTTATAAGATATTAATGAAAAATCCGGCATTTAAATGATTTTTATAAGGAAAAAGAATGGGTAAAATTCACAAAGAGAGGCTGATTTACAAGTTTATTGATGGAAGGCTCGATGAAAGAGGAACGAGAAAACTTTTGGAGCATCTCGAGAAGTGTGAGGATTGCCGGATTTTTATGGAAAAGACTAAATTTATTAGGGGAACTTTATTGGAAATGAAGGAGTTCCAGCCGGGTGGAATTAACTGGGAAGAATTGACACAATCGTTAAATCTTAAGTTGCGGCAACAGAAGCAGGAAAAGTTTTTGCCCGATTCCTGGGCATTTTTCTGGAAACTCTCCCTCGTTACTATTTTTATTTTAATGGTTTTTGGTGTTAACATAGCCATTGAGAAATACAGGGAGGGAAAGAAGGTTTTTAGCAGAGCAGATGAAAATCAAAATTCAAAGGATTACAGGAAAATATTCAGAGAAAAATCTGAGAGTCATGAAGAGAATGCAGGGGGATTTTTGACTTTTATTGCCGGGGAGGCACGATTTTCAGAAGATAGAGGTACTTTTAGCCGTCTCGACATTAATAGTTCAATTAAGGAAGGAACGGTAGTCGAAACTATGAAATCTTCGTGTGCTGGAATACAGATGGGACGAAGAGTAGGTTTGAGAATCGAAGAATCTGCACTCGTTAAGTTCAGAGAAACCAGAAACCAGAATATTTCTCTTGATCTTCAGAAGGGTTCTATTTCTGTGGATTATAAACATGCTCCGAATGAGGGGAGACTTTATGTATATACCGAAGAAGCAGTCATAAAAATAAAAGGGACTCTTTTTTCAGTGTCAAGACATCCGCTTCAAAAGGTTACGAGTGTTGTTGTAAGCAGAGGGACCGTGGAGGTTAAGCCAGCGGAGGATGATAAATTTGCAGTTGATGTTAAGGGAGGGGAGGGGATAAAGGTTTATTCGTCCGGAAAAATTGAAAGAATAGACGAACATGTGGTGGTATCGGAAAAAGAAAGACTTGATACAGTTCTTTTCAATTTCTTTCCGGATAAAGTTCCACAGGAAACTCTTACACTTGATGTAAAGGGAGGAGATTTTGCTTTTATTGATATTGGGGGTAAAAAAGAATCTTCAGGTGATATTATTGCAAGGATGGAACCAGGTACGGGAAATGCTAAGATTATTTTAAAAGATGGTGCAGAAGTTCCTGTAAATTATAATGTGGCACCTTCTAAAGGGGGGTCTATGGTTTTTGACCTTTCTAAATTTTCCCTGCTTTCTGCAAACGAAGAATTCGGCAAAAGAAGAGTTCCTGAGAACCAGAATGAACAGCGAAAGACAAGGAATGAAAAGGCAAATTGGTCTTTGAAAGTAGCAGGGGAAGAAGAAACCGAGGAGAAAGAAGAATTGGGTTTTATTGACCCATTTATAATAAAAATGAAAATTTTAAAGGAGAAAGGGGCACTGCGTTCCTGTTATGAGAAATACCTTGCTCAGGTTAAAGATGCAGGCATTGTCAAAGCAAAGATGAATTTTAAAATTGGTTCAAGCGGAAAAGTAGTTGATTCGAGTTGCAATTCCTCAGTTGAGGATAAAAATTTATGCGATTGTTTGCAATCGGTTATTCGTTCGATTGTTTTTCCTGCACCTGAAGGGGGAGTTGTGAAATTCGAATACCCTATAACTTTCGCTCCTAAATGATTATAGAATAAATATAATTTTTCCTTCAGATAATTCATAATCTTGAATTTGAATGAATAGTAGGATAATTTAAAAGAGACATTGGATGTTTTATCGGATAGATTGAGGGAATATATAGGGCAGGGGGAAAGTGTCCCCGGTCTTGTTTTTCTTTTTTTAGGTTCAATGCTTGAGTATATATTTCCTCCTTTTCCTGGAGATACAGTTGTTGTTTTTGGTGCTTTTCTTGCTGCATGGGCAGGATGGTCACCGTGGATGGTATTCACTGCTTCGTTATCAGGAGCACTCCTTGGTTCATGGGTGGATACTCTTGCAGGAAGAATGCTTGCTCAGTTTATTCTTGGAAAACGGGAATTTAAAAGTCAGATATTCAAAAGGATTTTCAATTTTACTAAGAACCCCTCATTCAATCAAAAAATTGAAAAGGTTATCTATTATCTGCATAAAAATTCAACCATTGTTATTTTGTTTAACCGATTTTTCCCGGGGATTCGTGCTCTTTTTTTTGTAGGTGCAGGTATGGCTGGAGTAAGTGTCTGGCGTGTTCTGCTATTCGGTGGAATTAGTGCTATTTTGTGGAACTCGGTTATTTTTATTGCTGGTTTTCAAGTGGGGAAGAACTGGGATGCTCTGTATGGGCTTCTCAAAACATATAACAGAATTGCTTATGGAGTAATTGCTATTGTGATTTTAATTGGGTTTTTTATATGGATTTTTAGAAAAAGGATATTTTTAAAACCCGAGCCCTGAAATTATGTTTTGTGAAAATTTTATGGGTAGTTATTTTTTTCGTTTTAAGATTATCAGTATGCTTGCAGTAATGATAAAGATGACCAATGAAACAGGGAAATAAACGGAATTTTTACTTTTAGAAATTGAGCAGGAGCATTCGTCTTTAACTACGACTTCACATGGTTCCCAGAACCAGTTAACAACGAGCCCGAACTCCATCTCCTGGGCTTTTCGGAATCGGAGGTCTTCGGTGAGAGCTGGCGGAGGAATCTGTGCTTCAAATCTCGTGATTCCGAGATTCCCCGGTTTGTTCATTTCCTGTAATGTGATTGAGGATTTTCCAAGGAGTTTCATCATTTCGTTTGAAACCACTTCGAATGAACAGTATTCCTGATTGGAGTGAGAGGTATCGCAAATTATGTGGCCATGATAATGACCAAAATTACTTTTATTCTGGTCAGAATTAGTTGAGTAGGTTATTATAAAGGTGTTTCCTGTTCCAGAGGAGATAATGCTTTCATAAGTGGAATTGTATTCTTCTCGGGTAATTTCGTCTTTAATTTCACCATGTCCTTGAATATACATCACCGGGTAATTTAAAGGTACCCATGAGTTGCCCCCTTTGTCTATGACCCAGATGTAAAATTTTACTCTTTCGTTTTTCGAAATTGATGTCAAACGCATGGGATAAACCGGGCTTGTGCCCGCAGGGAATTTAAAGTGGATTGGTGTAATATTTTTTACAGTGGTTTCACCTGCTTGTATTTTTGCAGCAAAGAAATAGTTTCCTTTTGAAGCCATATCATCAAGAATTGTTTCTGCTTCATCAGGGACAGAAAACCCGCTTGTGTGAAGCCATTCAAGTATATCTCCTCCGTCTGTGGCAGAGATAACTACAAAGTCCAGAATTCCTATCTGTCCTGATTCCCATACTGTAACTTTATTTTTGTTTATTATTTCATTACCATTTTCACCTGCTTTAGTGCTGCCACACCCTATTCCCTGGTTATTACAACTTTCATAACAATCACCTGAAAAGAATATAGTTGCTGTAAGTTCATCGAGGTCCTTAAAGAATTTTTCGTCAACGGGATTTGTGTCAACTTCAGGTTTTGTTTCGAATGGAACAACCCATGCAAAATCCGAAGGTTCTCCTGAATAATGAGTTCTCAGGTAAAGGTCCCATGAACCATCATTTGATATAATAATAGCCGCCATCTGGGAATCAATATCTGCGGGTTCAGTTGTTCCTGTAGCAGTGGGAATATTGAACATCATTCCATCGCACATGCCCTGTTTTGAAAAATTTAGAATTACGATAAACATGATTGTAGCAAATGTTTTTATTATTTGAGTTTTCATTTTTATTCCTCGAATGTTGTGCTGTTTCCAATTTGCCAGTTTAAAATTGTTATATTTTAATTTTTACCTCAATTATTTGTTTTTGCAAATTGTTACTATGAAAATGACACATAAACCGCCATGGATTCCCGACGGAGTTTATCCCTGTGAAAACAGGGACGGGAATGACAGAGGAAGGTCATTTAGATTTATACTTCCGTGAGGATAAGAAGTCATTCCTGCCCCTGCCTCCGCAAGGGTAGACTACAGCAGGAATCCATAAACATTTCCCTGCCTATTTAATTTCAGGCTTCTACTTCTGTACTCCTACTTACAGAGGGAGTGACAAATAAGGATAGTTAAAAAATGAAAATTTATGCAGCATTGATGTTAATCTATTTGAACATTCAAAACTAAGATGTTTTTTCCGTGGTTAGCCAGTTTTTTCTTTTTTCTCTATAAATCGGGCTATTTTTCAACATGCGAAATACTCTCGAAACCTCTCTTTTCAATTTACTGATGGTAGAATCATTCCAGATAAGGTAATCTGCTTTTTTTGACTTTTCTTCATTGGATAGCTGGGATTTTAACCTGAGTTTGATTTCCTTCTCACTCATACGCCTGTTCAAACGCAAACGCTGGATCTGTATATTTTCGGGGCATGCAACTACTATTACTCCGTCGAGAATATCTGCAACTCCGGACTCGATAATGAGTGCTCCTTCAAGAATAACAGGTTTAAATTCTTTTTGGGAAATTGTTTCAATGCGTCTTATTACTGCTTTCATAATTTCAGGGTGGGTTATTGATTCTAAAAGTCTTTTCCTCTCAGGGTTACTGAAAACCAGACTGGCGAGTTTTTTTCTGCTTATTTTTCCTCTTTTATCGAGAATATCTTCCCCAAAAGAATCCACTATCCGGTTGTAAACAGGTTTACCCTTCTGAATTAGCTTTCGAAGTATTATATCTGCATCTATTACCTCGGCACCATTTCTTTTAAAGAAACCTCCTGCTTTACTTTTGCCTGAAGCTATCCCTCCAGTTAATCCGAACACAGGGATTTTCCATTCATTCTTATTTTTTATCATATTTGTATTTTTCGTTGATATTTTTTTAAGGTAAGGTATTCTTAAAAATCATGCAATATTTCAAGAAATTAAGGGGGGTTTCAGTGTGGGTCTGGGTTTTTACTGTTGCAACGATTCTGGCTATTATTGGCGGATATATAGCAGGAAAGAAAAGACTTATGTCTCGTAATAATCTTTTAAAAAATTCTGGATTTGAGAATGGAAAAGAGGGATGGCAGTGGCTTGAATGGTCAGGGGGATGGGCACCATTTAAGATTTCTGATAAAATTTTTCGAAGTGGCATCCGTTCCGCTTATCTTCCAGTTGATTCTACGGGTGAAAGTAGAAGAACCGTTGTCTGGGGTGTTGTTCAGGAGGTTACTGTCAAAAAATGTCATATTGATTGTCTTGAAGGATATTATTATGTAGGTAGATGGGAAAGAGGAGCTAATAAGCAATATCTACAGGTTGTCATTATAGATTTGAGTAGAAAGGTAAAAGGGGGGGGGAATGCCCAGATTCGATATATTCTCTCAGGTGTGGATAGCCCTCCCTACAATTTAGGTAATGCGCACTATGTTTTTGTTGATTCTGACCGTAGAAAAGACCCGAAGATTAAAAAATGGATTTATTTTTCTATGGACCCATCGTTTGACTTTGCTACCCAGTGGGGTTATGAACCTAAAGAGGGGCATCTGCTGAGGGTTCTTTTTGAGGCTCGTTTTGATGATTATATTTTAGGACAGGGGAGAGCGCTGGCGGATGTTTACTATGATGACCTTTACTTGGGACCCAGGACTCCAATTCACTGCATGCGTGGGGGAGGTATGGGAGAACGGATATGGTATTAAAAGAACCTGATTGCAAAGTTAGAAAAGAGAAATCCATGACCAAACTAAATTTTGCTGATAAGAAAATTACATTTGCATCTTCCATGACAGAGTTTCATTATTTTGAACCAGATACGGTTAATGAAGCAATATCGCTGTTAAAGAAGTTTAAAGGATATATATTTGCAGGTGGGACATTCATTTTGCCCTCCATGAGAAGGGGGGAAATTGAACCACGGGCATTTATAAATATTAAAAAAATTGAATCCCTTCAATTCGAACCTCGTATGAAAAACGGGATGGTTATAATTTCGAGCCTTTCGACATTATCGGGGTTAGAAAGTAGTGATTTGCTTCATTCAAAGTGTCCGGTACTTTGCGATGCTTCTTCTTCTATTGCGTCATTTCAGATAAGAAATCTTGCTACACTTGGGGGTAATGTGTGCGGAGGAGGAATGGATATTTTGCCGATTTTAATTGTTCTGAATGCTACTTCTGTAATGAGAGATGAAAGGGGACAGAGAAGCATACCGGTTAGTAAAATGCAGGATGAAAGGAGTCTTTTTCAGAATGGAAGTAAATCAATACTTCTTTATGTTTCTTTTGTTCCTCCTTCTAAGGATGAAATTGTTGCTTTTCGGAAAATTGATGATGCCTTGCAGGTTGGTTTTCGTAGTTTGAGCCTTGCTTTAAGATTAAAGCGTTTCAGAAAAAGGATTCAAAAAGCATGCATAGTATTAGGTATGGGAGCATTATATACAATCAGGCTCGAGGATGCTGAGCATATTTTAGAGGGAAGTGATGGAAATGGCCAGGTAATAATTTCAGCTTCTGATGCTGCTTTAACTACATTGAAACAATTTGAATCTACAATGGACTGGTATGCTGTAGACATTGTTCGTGTGATTTTAATGAGGACATTAAGAGAGGTTCTCTCATGAGTGATTACATAAAAATTTCATTCGAACTTAATGGTGAAAAAATAAGCATTGAGGTTTCTCCCTGCATGTCTCTTCTTGATATTTTAAGGGAAAAATTGGGATTAACAGGAACTAAAGAAGGGTGCAGGGAAGGAACCTGTGGAGCCTGTACAGTTCTTCTCGATGGTAAGGCAGTGAATTCCTGCCTTGTGCTTGCTCCTGATGTAAACCACAGGAGTGTTATAACCATTGAAGGCATTTCGGAAAACGAACTCTTTGAATACTTACAGAAAGCATTTATTGAGGAGGGGGCTATTGGGTGTGGATATTGCACGAGCGGAATGATTATGTTTGCAATATATTTTCTAAGAAAAAATCCTGACCCAACATTAGAAGAAATCAAAAAAGCATTGACGGGAAATCTTTGCAGGTGCACAGGGTACGAGAGTATTATCAGGGCTATTATGAAAACTTCGAAGATAAGGAAACAGCAGAGGATTGGACTGATTCGGGAAGCAATGAGAAAGAAAGCAGGGGGGCAATCAGTAGCAGGGAAGAGGAGATAAACAAATGCAAAAGGAAAAGGGAGAAGTTTCCTCAAAATATGAAAGAATTGACGGAATTAAAAAAACAAGTGGTAAGTCAATTTATGTGCATGATTTAAAACTTCCCAGGATGCTGTATGGTAAAATACTTCGCAGCTCCTATGCTCATGCTTTGATAAAGAAAATAGATACCTCGAAGGCAAAATCTATTAAGGGTGTAGTAAGTGTAATTACTGCAAAAGATATTTCGTGTAACCCGATTGGTGTGTATGGTGAGCAACCTGTTTTGAAAGGAGACAGGGTAAGGTGTTTTAAAGATGAAGTGGCTGCTGTTGCAGCGGTTACTCCCCAGCTGGCAGAAGAAGCCTGCAGGTCTATCAGGGTTGAATATGAACCACTTCAGACTGTTTTTGACCCTTTTGAATCCCTGCAGCCGAATTCACCCCGTTTGCATGAGCATGCTCCTAATAACCGGGTGCCAGGATCTTATGAATTTAAAGTTGGAGACCCCGAGAGAGAAATTCGAAAAACGGAGTATCTTGCAGAAGGAACATACAGGATACCTGCAAGTGCTTATGGATTACTTGAACCTTCGTGCATTGTAGCAGATTTTGATGCAGATGGAAAACTTACCGTCTGGTGTGCTTCTCAGACACCATATCTCCTGCGGAATGCTATTTCGAGGTGCACTGGAATACCGGGGCATAAAATCAGGATAATTCAAACTGATATTGCCGGTGGTTTTGGGAGAAATTTTGAATTAATGCCTTATGAAATTATCGCAATTTTGCTGGCAAAAAATTCCGGCCGTCCTGTTAAACTTGCCTATACTATGGAAGAAGAATTTGCCTCCTCCCCGGTTCGTCAATCAATGGTTATAAAAATGGCTACAGGTTGCAATCGGGAGGGTCTCCTTTCGGTGGTAAAATGCGAGGTTACACTCGATAGTGGTGCTTATACTTCCTCTGCATTCGCAACTCCTCAGTTTATGCTACTTGGTATAGCAAGTCTTTATAAAATTCCAAATATTTATTTTAGATGCAGAAGTGTCTATACAAATAATCCTCCTGCTGGAGTCTTCTGGGGATTTGGAAATACACAGGGACTTTTTGCACTTGAACAGCAAATAGACGAACTTGCCAAAAAGATCGGGATAGACCCTGTGACCTTTCGGACAATAAATTTAGTCAAAGCAGGTACTACAACTCCGCAGGATGTTAAAATATCTTCGTGTGGGTTAAGGGAATGCATAGAAAGGGCAACCCAAAAAATTAGTATTGACAGGAGAAAAACACAATGGGAAGGGGTTGGAATTGCATGTGGTATCCATGTAGGTGGGGGGGCAAGGGTACACAGGTCGGATGGTGGTGGAGCAATTGTCAGTATAGATGACTTTGGTGGAGTAACAATAATAACGGGAGCAACTGAAACAGGAACAGGAACTACTACATCTATTGCTATAATAGCATCCAGAGAGTTAGGAATACCGATAGAAAAGATTAAAGTGTTAAATGCTGATACTGATATGGGTATATGGGACACAGGTAATTTTGCTGCACGAACTACTTTTGTCGTGGGAAATGCAGTCCTTGAGGCATGCAAAAAACTTAAACTAAAACTATGTGAACATGCATCAGAGTTGATGGGATGTTCTTCGGAAACTGTAGAATTAAGGAATGGCAATGCAGTTTGTATAGATAATCCTGAGAAATGCATACCTTTAGATAGAATAGTAAGAAATGCTCACCTGCGGTGTGGCGGAACAATTTTTACTGAGTATGCTTATTACGACCCTCCGAGTCAGGCACTCAGCAAAGAAATGCTCGGGAACATATCTGCAACATATTCTTTTTCAACTCATGCGGTAAGAGTTAAAGTTGACCCACTTACTGGAAAGGTAAAAATTTTAAAATTTGTTGCTGTTTATGATGTAGGAAAGGTTATTGACAGAAAAAACCTCGACTCTCTTGTATCTGGAGCAATTAACCAGGGACTTGGATATGCTTTAACTGAAAAACTTGAATTTGATAAAGGAAAGATTGTTACTCGTGGATTTAACGATTATCATGTAATGAAGGCGTCACAAATGCCTGAAGAAATTGAGATTCATTATATTGAAACTGAGGATTCGCTTGGACCTCATGGAGCAAAAGGAGCGAGTGAAATTGCAATTGTGCCAGTTCCTGCGGCTGTAGCAAATGCAATTGCAGATGCCATCGGGAGGCGTATAACATCTCTTCCAATAACACCTCGAAAAATTCTTGAAGCTATAAAGTGGGGATAATTTTAAATTTAAAATATAAAGGTTGTTCCAATTACAGGAAGTATGTAAGGAAAGTCATCTGATTCTTTCCATTTTTCTGGAATAATGGGAGCCAGAAGCCCTAAATCAATTGCCATATGATGGCGAAAATATCTGATTCCAGCTACAATAAAAATATCTTTCCAGAAAAAATTCTGACTTTCTTTAGAATGCGCTTCACCCTGAATATTTTCCCATTTAATTTTAGTGGTGGATATATCGAATGTTGAAAGCAAAGCGAAAATTTTAAAATGAAGTGAAACTCTGTAACCTGTTTCTAAATAGGGGGAAAAAATAATCCATTTATGCCATAGATTGTAATTCTCTTTGCAATCACTACCCCTGCACTTTTTAAATTTATCCAGCATGACAAAATCATGATAGAGTAATCCCATTTTTAAGTCGAATCGTTCTCCCTGAAAAGCGTAAAGGATTCCTCCTGAAATCATGAATCCCCAATCTTCGGTCGTAGACTGGTAATCATCACGATATACATGCATTGTAAAAGGCAGATGGGCTAATCCCCAGAAACTTAAAGTATGGTTAAGACCTTTTAAAATAGCCCATTTTGCCTCAATCTGGAAACTTGCAGACGGACTAAATCCTGCACCAAGAGTAAAACAATCGGTTATTCCCACATCCAGTCCTATTCCAATCGAACGAACGATGCCAAATGCGACTTTGCCTCTGGGAAGTGTTCGTGCAGCAGGAAAGAGCAAGACCGACCCCTGGTCGGGGTCAATAAGGGGAGAGGCGGTTACCTGTGGATATCCTGTATGAGTGGACGGGCTTTTCATAACAATAACCCCTGAAGGTGACATAAAACCTTCTTGAGAAATAGCTCCCCTGATTGGTAATAGAAGGGGAAAAACGGATAAACAAAACAAATAAAAAAACTTTTTCATGTTTGATGTCCTCTTAAGTTTTTTTACTGATTACATGATAAATCTGCATTAATATTTGTTTTTTTCCCTGCCCTTATTGTTACTTCTTTTTTCCATGTCTGGCATCCGTTTGCACTTGCTGTTAAAGTGACTGTTTTTGAAGGCTCCGCATCGAGAGGAATTTCAATAAATTCCCCTGTTCTTCCCATTTTTGTACCATTTATTAATATTTCTGCTGGTTTATTTGAAAATACAATTAATGAAGCGGGTTTAAAAGATAATGACATCCCTATTATCTGTGGTGGTTCATTCTCAGATTTCGGTGGATAAACTTTTACCTTTTTCTCGGCCGGTTCACAGCACTCCTTATCCTTGGGTTCAAATCTTATAATATGTTCTCCAACAGGGAGAGTGGTGAACTGATAATCGAAGTAGCTCCCGAGTAATTTGCCGTCAACATAAATGTCTACTGTTTTCGGTTTAGGGGCAAAGCGAACCTCTCTTATTTTTTCACCTTTTAGTAATTTTATCCAGTTTGGATTATTTTCTTTTAATGCACGAGGATTCAATGTTTTCTTTTTAATAATATTTCCTGTATTGTTGTTGTTAATGTTTTCCGATGATTCTTGTTTTTCCTGATTGCCGGGGATTTCTAAATTTGTATTTGAAGGTTTTTGTGCATTCGGTTTTTTTTCTGACTGCGTAATTAAATTTCGTTCACCGGGACGACCTGATAGTAGTGTAGCTCCAGCCCAGAAAGCTGTGGCAAATATTGCAATGGAAACTGCAACACTGGCGCACCAGCGAACTGCTTTACGGCGGACCCTTGCGCTTTCGACCTTTTTCAGGAAACGGAGAACTTCAGAGTTTTCCGGGTCGAGAGCAAGTATTCTATTGAAAAGATTCATTGCTTCCTGAATAGCTCCATTTCGATTCAGCCTTACGGCTTTTTCTGTCCAGATAGTGATACTTTTTTTCTTTCTTTCTTCTCTGTATTTTTCAGGATTTTCTATAAACTCTTTGAGTTCCTTTCTCGGGTCTTCAACCTCACTTATTTTGAGGTAATCTTTCAGGAAGGAAACTATTTCGCTCAAGGAGTTAATTCTTTCATGCGGATTTTTGGCAAGGCACCTTTTGACTATTTGTGCCATGTCCTCTCCCGCCGCAGGGGCAAGCCTTTCTAAATCTCCTGCTTCCTTTTCTACGATGTTTCTTAAAATTGCATGAGGATTTGGTCCTTCAAATGCAATTTTTCCTGTTAATAACCAGAAAAGGAGACTTCCAAAACTAAAAATATCTGCTTTTTCATCAATTGGACCCCCTAAAATCTGTTCTGGAGACATATAATAAGGAGAACCTAAAATCTGTCCTGTTGCTGTCATGTTTCCTGCATCTTTGAGGTGAGCTATTCCAAAATCAGCTATCTTTATGATGCCATTTTTATCAAGAAGAAGATTTTCAGGTTTAACATCCCTGTGGACAACTCCGGCTCGATGCGCAACTTCAAGTCCTTCCGCTATCTGGAGTGCCACTGCTGCTGCAATTTCTGGTGGAAATGGGTTGTGTGTTTCATATAATTCTTTCAGGTTACCACCTGAAACAAGTTGCGTTACTATGTAACTGGTTTCTGATTCTTCTCCTGAATAATCAAAAATTTCAACTATATTTGGGTGAGAAATCTTTGCTATAGCTCTTGCTTCTCTGCGGAAACGCTCTTTTGCTTCATCACGGTTTTCGAGATGAGGGTGAAGTACTTTAATTGCAACCGGGCGGTCGAGGTCTTCGTCTACTCCACGGAAAACAGTTGCCATTCCGCCCCGTCCAATTACTTCGACGATTTTATATTTTCCTATTTTTTCGCCCGGTTTAAAAACATTCATAATTAGTTTTATGAACCTATATAATAATAATTACAAACCAGTTGAATTTATATTAAGCAATATATTAAATAACTATTAAATTTTTTTGAAGAATTTTCAAGTAAAATACATGGAGGTGATTAAATTTAGATTTTTACCAGAAAGGAGATATGAATCACATGAAATCGGAGAATAATCTTCTAATTTTTCTACTGGCAGGAATATTTCTTTTTACTCAGGGGGCATATCCACAGGAAAAAGGTACGAAAAGTAAATCGGTACCGAATGACCAGCAGGAGGTAATAGAAGAGGAGGTGGAAGAGGTAAAAGAAGAGGAAAAAGTGGAAGTTGAAGAAGAGGTGGAATCGGAGAGTGCAATAAAAAAACCGCCACTAACGATTGAAAAAGTTCCTCCACCAAAGAATATCATCGAGCCCCTTCCAGTTAAACCAAAACCAAAAGTCGAGGAATTTCCTCCACCTGGAGTGGTTCTGGCACAAAATGACTGGATAACTTTAAAATTCATAGGTGTTTTTGCCCAGTATTTTCGATTAACTACAGAGGGAATAGGAGATGACTATGAAAATACAGTTTCAGGAAGTGACAATTACAATAACGAAGTAGATTTTGTAACAAAGAGGATTAGAACCATTTTAACAGGGAATTTCTGGAAAGAACGGGTTTCTTTTCTTCTGCAGGGTGATTTGACAGAGACCGCTCTTTTTAATGATGGTGAACAGGATTCAGGCTTCCTTCTCGATGCCCGTGTGGATATAAAACCTTTTATCGGGATTGGACCAAAGGAACTTTCAGGTATTTCAATTTCCTTTGGAAGATACATACCAGATTTTACATATTACATGCCAAGAAATGTGGGGCTTCTGGATTTTGTAGAGTATCCTCTTGTAACTTCTTCCTTTGCTCCATGGCGCCAAATAGGAATAGAAGTATCTTTTAATCACAAGTATTTTGAGATTTTAGGAGGGGTTTTTAATGGAATGAGGTTTCGTCGAAAACCGTCAGATGACCCTGCAAGCAAGGATTCAGATATGTGGATTGCGCCAGGGTATCTTGCGGCAACTTTGGGCAAAAATTCCAATCTTTCAGACGATAATAATGCAAAGGATTTTCTGGTAAAAATCAAAGGGAAATATCCTGATTATGGATTATGGCTGGAAGTTTTTTCCTATATTTCAATGCCCGAATTTTATCAGGGGGATTCCCATTCTAATGGCAGGGCAATAACCTTTGGGGGAGAGGCTGGAATTGAACATAGAGTAACCTCGAATTTAAGGATAAAAATTATCGGAGGATATTCCGGGAGATGGATAGAATTTCCTAAAAATGCTTTTTGCAATAATACGGAGTGTGAAGCATATACTCAGATGGGATTCTTTATCCACGCCGGTGCCCTTATTGGAAGATGGGTGGAACCACTGGTGCGTATTGATTGGTTTAATGATAGAGGGGAGTTCCTGGCCATAAACAAAGTTCCAGGGCTCTCAGAGGGTGAGGAGGTATGGACCCTGTGGCCAAGTGTGGGTTTGAAATTTCCTCTTTATGGTGACCATGTTCAGGTTACCCTCGTGGATACTTTTAAACACTATGCAAATCCTCACATGGATGATTCGAATGATTTTACTATTCAATTAATATTGCTTCTTTGAAATTTCGAGAAAGGACTATAAATTTGTTTTTATCCAGATTTTTACAGGTGCTAAAGGGTGAGTACCGCAGGTTTTTAAAGTTTAGCATTGTTGGCGGGTCTGGAATAGTGGTGAATCTTGCGGTTGTTTGGTTGGGAAATGAACTGATTTTTTCAGCATTGAAAGATTCTCTTAAAACTTCACTTTCATATTTTTTGGGGATTATTATTAGCATTTTCACGAACTTTGTTTTGAATGATATCTGGACATGGTCAGATAAAAGGCAGGGTGGAATTCAGGGATTTTTTTTGAGGATGGGAAAATATTATGTAGTTTCAGCTGTGGCTGGTGTAATCCAGTTCCTGATTTCAAACGGGTTGGCGACACTGTCGAGGATTTATTTCTTTAAAGACGAATTGCAAGTTCCTGTACTGTGGAAACTCATTTTTGCCCTTGCAGGAATAGCCGTAGGAATCATGATAAATTTTTTCATGAACCACTTCTGGACTTTTAAAAAATGAATAGAGATTTACCATTCAATGAAACGAAGTCAGGGATGACAATTGTCTATTTCTACAATGAGTTCCTGCTTTCGCAATAGATTCATGCTTTCGCAGGAACAAGGTTTTGAAGGGTGACAAGATTACGGGTGCATTTTCGTTTCCGGGTGCCTTCGAGGACTTTAAGGGAAAAACATTTGCCTGTTTCACGACGGTGCTCCCCAGGATAGTAAATGCACCCTAAGATTACATTGATGTTGCAATATTTTTTGCAAAATATTATAAAAGCAATGTAATATATTATTATTAAAAAAGGTATTTTTTATGCAAAAAGAAAAGATAAAAGAATTAATAATACAACATAAAGAAAAATTCCTTGCTAAAACCGATCTGGTAAGGCGAGAAATTCAAGAGGGGTTTGAAAATTTCTTAAGGTCAAAGGAAGTTATTTTAATTACCGGGATAAGAAGAAGTGGTAAATCCTCGCTTATGAAATTATACAGGATGATAAGAATTAATTCCTACGGATTTTAACATTATACCAGAGTAGGTACAGAAAATAACTTATTATTTTTCTCCGGAATATAGAGAGGGGACTTATGTTTTCGATTTTGGTTATAATTGGATGCGCAAGATAAAATTGTAAAAGATTTTGCCAGGAGAAAAAAATATAAAATATCCAAGGTGTATTGGAGGAAACAGAGCAAGTCTCAGAGAATTGCGGAGGAGTTTTTGGCTGTTATCGCTTATTAAAGATAATATAAAACCCTAAACATAAAGAATATGAAGAAATGAGGGAGTGGCTTGGTGGAGATTTTGACCCTGAATATTTTGAATTGCCAATTAAAATGAGATAATTGGCTTCCCGCAGGCGATATAATAAAAATTAATAAATGAGTTTTATCGAGGGGGACTTGCTGCACCCCAGAAACTTGAACCTATTACTCCAAGTAAAGTTGCTCTACCGGTAGTGGTGTCGATTCTGAGGAGTTCACCCAAATCAGTCAGTCCGTAAAGGATTCCATCCATAACTGCAAGACCGTATATAGATGCAAAACCTGTGATACCTATAATTCTTGCTGACCCTGTGGATGGGTTAACGGAAACGAGAATATCAGAAGATGATGAACCTGAGCGGGTAGTAGCGTAAAGAAGCCCATCTGGTCCCCATGCAATATCACCACTCGATGATAATCCGAAGCCGTAATTACCAATTCTTGTACCTCTTCCTGTTGCAGGGTCTATTCTCCAGACATTTCCATTTGTGTCTGCTCCGTAGAGAACAGGTCCGGGTGCTGAGACGAGCGCGTTTAGAGACCATGTTCCCCCAACATCGCCAACATATCGTCCAATTCCGGTGCAGTAATCAATGGATATTAGTGATGAATATGTTATTCCCCATAGGATATTGTCAGAGGTGACTGCAATGTCTGTAACTGTAAATCCGATGTCTCCTATGTAAGTACTCGTCAGAGCAGATGGATTTACTCTGTAGAGGCTTGAACTTGAATGCGCAAGAAAATTTCCAGGTGGTGCAACATCTAATATACATCCTCCGCATGCAGGGACACATTTTTGTCCTTCAGGGCATAATCCATCATCTGGTGTGCTTGTGCAACCGGAGGAAAGGTTACAAATATCCAAAGTACATGAAATCCCATCTGAGCACATTTCATTGTGTGGCTCAACAATACACCCACCTGAGGAGGGGTCGCATCTTTCCGTTGTGCAACTTATGCCATCGGAGCATAGAGAATCCTGTGGTATGGACTGGCATCCTCTTCCTGAAATGCAAGAGTCAATGGTGCAGGAAATTCCATCGTCACATCTTTCATTTACTTCGGTATAGATGCATCCTCTCATAGAATCACACCAGTCGAGTGTGCAATCTATATGGTCATTGCACCTTTCATTTTTGGGTGTAAAAACGCATCCGGTTTCAGAATTGCATGTGTCTTCCGTGCAATCTATTCCGTCGTTGCAGGGAAGGGAGCATGGGTCAAAATCGCCTTCAAAAGGGATATCCAAATAATCGATGTAAAAATCCTCTTCAGCTGGTGATTCTTCCTGATTTTCGTCTGCAATTATAGGGTCAGATTGAACATAATCTTCTTCGCCTGAATCATCTTCAGTTTCGTTTGAATCAAGACCAAAAATTGTTTCCGGGTCCCATAAGTCGCTTTTTGCTCCAATACACCCTGAATAGCATAAAAAAATCAAATAGAGATTAATTCCAAAAACTTTTTTTAATAATTTTACTTTCATCATCAATTGAAATATTAACACTACTTTGATAGAAATTCAAGCAATGAAAAAGGGAGACATTTTTTATAATTTTGTTTTGTTTTCTCCTGACCCATTTGTATTATATTGCCAGGTTAAATCAATGCTGGGCAGTTTAAAAGGGATAAGTTTTGAAGGAAGAATTAATTTTCCAGAGGTTTGTTTTAGAGTTTTTCCAGAAAATCGGATTGCAAGCAGAGAGGGAGTTAGAAGCCTTGAAAAAGCAAAAGAGACTTTGAGGAAAAATTTTGGTAAAAACATTGTTTCAGAGGATGGTACAACTCTTCCTTTGCGTTTTTTAAGAGAACTTTTTACAAGGCGTTTGAAGTTTGCCTGTGCTGAATCATGTACAGGTGGTGCAATTGCAAATCTTATAACTTCAATACCAGGAAGTTCGAGCGTGTTTGTTACATCTATAGTTTCTTATAGCAATGAATCAAAAGAGAACCTTCTGGGGGTTGACCCGGTTACCATAAGGAAGTATGGAGCAGTGAGCTCTGAGGTTGTGCACCAGATGCTGAATGGAATAATAAAAAAAACGGGTGTTGATTGTGCTGTTGCAACATCAGGTATTGCTGGTCCAGAGGGGGGGTCTAAAGAAAAGGGAGTTGGGGTCGTTTATGTTGGAGCGGTTGCACCTGAGAAAAAATTAGTGAAAAGATTTGAAATAAAGGGTATGGAGAGGAATGATTTCAGAGTGCTTGTTGCATTTGTTTCGCTGAAATTTCTTCTCGAAATTCTGGAGGGGGCTTGCTATAAGTCGAAAAAGAAGGGAAAGTTATAATGATTGAAAGAATAAGAACCTTCATAGAAATTAGACTTTCGGAAAAAACGCATTTGAAAATTATTGAATCTCTATCCACGCTTGTTGGTTTGTTGTCTGAAGAGGGTTGGAGAATCAAATGGGTTCATCCGGATAATGTTCATCTTACGCTCCGTTTTTTAGGTAATATTGATATTTCCATGGTTGGTGTAATAAAAAAAGAATTTTCTTCTCTTCGTGAAAAGAATGCTTTTGTTGTTCGTTATACTGGCATGGGGGCATTTCCATCACTTGATTCTCCGAGAGTTATATGGATTGGTGTAGATGACATTCAGGGGGGACTTGCAGACCTGGCGAAAGAAATAGAATCAAAATTACAGGCTTTAGGGTTCGAACCTGAAGAAAAGGAGTTTCGCCCTCATGTTACTGTAGGGAGGGTGAATGGAAGAGGACGGAAACCACTTACTCAAATTTTAGGAAGTTTGCGTGAGGAATTCTGGGGTGAAGATGAGGTTCGTGAATTTATCTTTATGAAGAGTGTATTGACTCCAAAAGGACCTATTCATACCCCTTTGTGGAATATCTATTTAAAATATTCCAGCGCGGATAAAGGTTTTGAGGACAAAATTGAAACATCCAGCGATATGACAGGGAATTTGAGTGGAGTCAATCTTGAGGATAAGGAATCGGAGAAAACGGAAACTTAGATGTTTTGAAATTTTTTGATATTCTGTTTCAAAATTTTATGAAAGGTATTTATAGTTAAAAACTTACGGAGAGGAAAAATGGCACAGGTAAAAAGGAAGTTCAGTAGAAAGGAAATGAAACAACCTGACGAATTTCTGAAAAAGTCATGGGAATTTGGGCAATGGGTAGCAGACCATTCAAGGCAGATTATTATAGTTACTGTTACCTTACTTGTTATCATTCTGGTTGGCACTCTGGTCTGGTCGTATTCTCAAAGTCAGAAATTAAAATCATCAACCCAGATGCAGGATGTTTTCAAAGCCTCGGCCAAAGAGGTAGTTTCCACCGAATATTCCGAAGGACAGGAAGGGAAAGGGGATGATGAGACATTTGGTTCGCTATTCCATAAAAATGAAGCTCTATTAAAGGCGTATGAAAAAGCGAGGCAAAATGCAAAGACTGATGCAATAAGGAAGATTTCCACACTCGGAGTGGCTACTTCTCTGCTTGCACTGGAAAGATATAAACAGGCAGTTAAGGAATTTGAAAGTCTCGTTGCAAATCCTTCCGGAATAGAGTCGATGATGCATGTAGTTTATGAGGGGCTTGGTTTTGCTTACGAGGGGCTTGGAAAATACGAAAAAGCCCTGGAGGAATTTCGAAAAATTGAAAAGGTTTCAGAAGGGCAGTATAAGGAGCTGTCATTATATCATCAGGGAAGAATACTTGAAAAACAGGGCAAGAAGGATAAAGCTACTGAATTATACAGCAAAATAGCCCAGACCATAAAAAATGCAAGCGAAATGACGCCACTTTATGTTTATTTGCAGGAGAAAATTGTTGATAAAGAAGGGGTTGATTTAGGATTTTCATTTCCGGGCTCAAGTGGAGGATTTGGGAAAGAACTTACCCCTGAGATGCTCGAGGAATTAAAGAGAAAGATCGAAGAAATGAATAGTAAAAAGACCGGCGAAAAACAGGAGGAAGGTAAACCGGAAAACAAAAATCCGGCCGGCACCGGGGAGGGTAAAGAAGGTAAGGAAAAAAATCAATGAAGATTTTTAGCATTTTATTGATACTTGTAACAGGGTGTGCAGGTTTTAGTTTGCATCCTTCGCATGAATGGTCATTTGAGAAAGAACCTGTTACAAGGGTTTTGAGGTGGCACTGGAACAGACCTCTCCTCCTTAACAAGGAGAGGGGTTATAATCCTTATGAAGGGGGTGGAATTTTAGCAGAACCCGAACTGGGGCTCGTTTTTGTCGGTACTGCAGCAGGTAGGTTCTATGCTATAGAATCCGGTTCAGGTTTGATGAAATGGAAATTCGATACTCACGAAGCTATAAATTCAACTCCTGTTTTAAGCGAGGATAGGAAATATGTTTATTTCGGAGATGATTCAGGAAAACTTTATTGTCTTGAAGCAAAAACGGGAAAACTCGTGTTTACATATTCGGGGGGTTCCGAAATTCGTTCAAAACCGGTGGTATTTGGAAGGGCTGTATTTTTTAAAGATTTAAGAAATCAGGTGCATGCGGTGGATGGTTCTAAAGGCAAAGGGCTCTGGGTTTATAAGCGGGAGCCTCCGGAGGGATACATACTGGAATCAACGGCGTCTTTAGCAATATGGGGTAAAATTATTATCGCAGGTTTTTATGATGGGTTTGTTACTGGAATAGATATGTTTGAAGGTAGCGAGGTATGGAAAAGTGACTTGAGTGAATTTGCTCCGGGAGAATCTTCGACCCCATCAGAAAAAATAGATGTAAATACAACACCAATTATAGTTAATGATAAGGTTTTGGTGAGCTCATTCAAGGGTGGATTGTATAGTATTGACCCCTCTGATGGTTCGATTCTGTGGCGGAGGAGTGATTTAAAAAAGGCAAGCGGTCTTTCAGCTCTGGATGACGAAATTTATGTATCCATTACAAATCGTGGGATTGTAAAACTTTCAATGGATAGAGAAGGGGAAACTGTATGGGAAAGCAAATTTTCCTGCGCTACTGTTGCAAATGCTGTTCCTTATAAAAATTATGTTTTTGTTTCAGATAGCAAGTTTGGTCTGGTGGTTTTGAATCGCAAAACAGGACAGGTTCTTGATAAATTTACTCCAATGTGGGGTAGCAGTGCAACTGCGGAAGTAAAGTCAGGGCGCGTTTTTATTCACTCGAATGGAGGCTCTATTTACTGTTTTTTGGTTTTTTAAGAAAAGAAAATTTTCAACTCGAGTAAAGGGATGAAAGAATTAGAAAAAAATGTTCAGAAATTAGAACCAATTTTGGGGAAACTTTTTCTTTTTCGCACTCTTGATGAGAAACTGAAAAAAGATTTGATAGAAAATAGTGTGATGGTTATAGCAGAGAGGGATGAAACAATAATAAGGGAAGGGGATGTGGAAAATACTATTTACATTCTCGTAGATGGTGAGGTTGAGGTTGTGACATGGAAAGATGGAAGAGAAGTCTTTTTATCTGTTTTAAAACCACATGCAATAATTGGTGAAATTTCAGCGGTAGCTCAAAAGCCAAGGACAGCAACAGTGAGGGCGGTTACTCCATGCTCTCTCATCAGGATAAAAAGCGATATTGTTTCAAAAATTCTTAAGGAGAGTCCTGAAGCGAAAAAAATACTTGAGATTATTAAAGAAGGCAGGGAAAGGGATACGGAAGAAAAACAGAAACAATGACAAAAGCGCTAAGGTTACAAAAAATTTTATACAGTGCCCGTAAAGTTTTTAGTGAGAAGGGTTATCATAGAGCAAGTGTGGAAGATATAATAAAGGAAGCGGGAATTTCGAGAGGAACTTTTTACAATTATTTTAAGAGCAAGCGTGAAATCTTCGGGCATCTTTTGGGAAGTCTCACTGGCGCTCTTACAATGAATATTCAGCGAGTCGATGTTTCTCCAGGGGCTCCCCCCATAGTTGAGCAAATGATGGGTAATGTGGAGAGAATTCTTTCCACACTTTTGGGTAACCTTGACCTTACGAAGATATTGCTTCGCGAAGCAGTTGGTATAGACCCAGATTTTGATGCAAAATTAAATGAATTTTATGAAGGGATTTTAGCACTAATAGAATTGTCACTTAAACATGGGCAGGAAATGGGAATAATAAGGGAATGTAATATTTCAGTGGCTTCCTATCTTATTCTTGGTGGGATAAGGCAGTCCATGGAGGTTTTTTTGGATGCGAAGCACAAGCGCCTGTCACCTTCTGAACTTGGGAAGAATCTATTTGATATTCTTGCTAAGGGACTTTTTGTAAAGATGTAAGGATTCAGTATATTTTTGATAAGGAGTAAAAAGATGAATAAAAAGACAAAAAATTTACCTGATAAGAAAAAGGCTTCTGCAGGGAATCGAAAAAATTTGAAAAAGAAAGCTTCTAAATTTGTTTTAAGTGAGCAGACAAGGGTTCGGAAGCATCCTAATGTTGCTTCGCGGATAATAGATGGGCAGGGGGTAATAATTACTCCATATTCAAGGAAGATGCAGATTCTCAACGAAGTTGCAACTTTTATCTGGTCGTTATGCGATGGAAGAAGCGTAAGAGAGATAGTGGAGAAAATAACGAAGGAATATGATGTTAGCAGAGTGAGGGCATTGAGAGATGCAAAGGAATTTTTAATGCAAATCCACAGGAGAGGTATGGTGGAATTTTTGTGAGATTTTAGAAGAATGCCAGTTAGAGCCAAAAAAAAGCAGGACATCAGTCAGGTTTTGCTTGAACTTTCAAGGAAAAACCAGTGCCCTATTTCAGCAATGGCTGATTTAACCTGGCGGTGTAATTTCCAATGCAAGCACTGCTATCAGGTTAAGAAAGCAAGAGAAGAACTTGATTGCAGAGAATGGGAAAAGATATTTGATAAACTTCAGGATGCTGGAGTTTTAATGCTTACATTTTCCGGCGGGGAACCATTAATAAAAAGGGATTTTTTCGATATTGCTCTTTCTGCAAGGCGTAAGAATTTTCTTTTAAAACTAAAGACAAATGGATACCTTGTCGATGAGAATATAGTCAGTTTTTTAAAGGATACTGCATTTGAGCAGGTTCATTTGAGTTTTTATTCGAGTGAACCGGAAATTCACGATTTTGTTACAGGTGTTAAGGGGTCACATGAAAGGGTGGTGGAAGCGGTCAAGCTTTTAAGAAGTAGTGGAATAGGTGTTCGTCTTTCAATACCTGTGATGAAGTTAAATGCAAAGCAGATACCGCAGATGATGCGTTTTGCTTCGAAATGGGGATGCGAGTGTGTAGTAGACCCTTCTTTAACGGTTTGTGAGGATGGGTCCTGTTCGCCGTTAAGACTTCGTGCTTCTTTTGGAGATATTGTTGAAGTTTTTCGGAACAGGAAGATTCTTCCAAAAACAAAGACGAGAAGGGGGGTTCGACTGAAAGAGGATATGATAGGGGAGCGGGTTTGCAATGTTGGGCTTTCTTCGTTTTTAATTACTCCGACAGGGAAAGTGAGACCCTGTGTTATGATACCGGTTGAAATAGGTGACCTTAAAACGCAAAACTTAAAAGAGATTTTGAGGAAAAGCGAATTTTTTTCAATGCTTAAAAGTATCAGGTGGTGTGATTTGAATGAGTGTGCAGTCTGTTCCATACGTCCATGGTGCCAGAGATGCCATGGCAATGCCCTTATAGAGGATGGGGACCTTCTCGGACCCTCTCGAATAGCCTGCCTCGTTGCAAAAGCGAGAAAAGCCGTTCTTGAAGAAAGAAATTCAGGTGGGAGATTTTAAATTAAAATGGCATTTTTGTTTTTTTAATTTTTCTGCTAAAAGTTTTTTTAAGTAACATTTAATGCAGCGAAGGTAATGGATGAGGCTTAAATTAAAGTTTGAGCATTTGGGAAAATCATTTATTACTCTACCATGTCATTATAATGGGATTATTCAGGGTTTTATTTATCATCATCTTGATAGCTGGCTTTCGAGTAAAATTCATGAGGAAGGCTTTATAGAACCTGGAACGAAACGAAAACTAAAATTTTTTACATTTTCAAGATTAATTCCTGAAGGTAAGGCATATATTAAGGATGGACAAATATATTTACATGGAGCTATAAATCTTATTGTATCTTCACCTCTTCAGGGTTTTATTCAATCTTTTGCAATGAATTTGATGAAGAGCGGGACATTAAAATTTGATAAAGAAAACTTGTTGTTATCGTCAGTTGAGGTTGAAGGTTTACCTGAATATCAGGAAAGAATTTTTGTAAGGACACTTTCTCCAGTAACAATATACAGCACACTTATCAAGAGGGATGGAAAGAAGAAGACTTATTATTACAGTCCCTTTGAAAAAGAATTTGAGGATTTGCTCATTAAGAATTTAAGCAGGAAGTTTAAGACATGGGCAGGTTCAACGGTATTGAGTGGTTCTATCAAACCCTATAAAGTTAATTCAAGAGACCAGAGAATTGTTATCTATAAAGGAACAGTAATAAAGGGATGGGATGGTGTTTTTGAATTGAATTTACCTCAAGAGCTTTTTAATATGGCTTTTGAAACAGGACTTGGCGCCAAGAATTCTCTTGGTTTTGGCTGTATCGAGGTATGGAAAAGTGAAAGAGATAAAAAATGAATTGATAATTTTCATCAGCAAAATTAAGGAATCTTTTCCTTAAAATCCGTAATACATAAAGCTTCCTGGAACAAAGGAACTGTTGGATATATTTCTGAATGAGGAATTGAACTTTGTTGCAGTGCCGTAGAGTATGCTATTCAGGTATCTCTGGCAATAGTAGAGTGCGATTATTCAATTAAAAATTAATGTCTTGCATTCAAGTATTGCAAATTCTTTTAAAAAAACCTTTAATCTATATGTAAAATCTGAATATTTTCTTGAAATTCTTCCTGATGATGAATCAAATATTTCCCTTTAGTCTTGCAAAAAATTTTGCAAAAGTTTATGAAATGATAGAAGGGGAGATGAACAAGTAAAATAATTTGAATCTAAATTGAGCGATTTTTTCCAGTTTTCCGTTGTGAAGGTATGCACCCACTGGGTGTGGGCCGCCTCGTCGAGATAGATTACAAAATCGCTCAATTTAGGTTGAAATAAACCATGTTATCATCAGTTGCAAAAATTGGGAAATTAGTTGGAGATGTTAAGAAAAAAATTGAAGGCTACCTTTTTACAATAGTCCTTGACCACGGTAATCTTTTTAAAGATGTAGATATAGAGCAACTTCAAATTGAAAAGATATCACGGTACTTATATAAAGAAAGAGAAAGCAAAGGGAATAAGCCTGCACCAATAGCTCCTATTAATATTAAGCAACCGGAAAAGACATTTAAAAAAATTAAAAGCTGGATAGACATTTGTTTAAAGCTTCCCGATTTGACCGATGATGAAAAAAGATTAATCAAGAGTATCTCTGGTGCATTAGAGAAAGATAAACAAAAAATAGTTGATTCTATTAAAAATAAGACAGGTGAATTTTCTAAGAAAGAAACTAAATTTTTAACAATCAAATTTGAGGATGGGCAAAAATATCTCGGGGATTATGAAGTTTTTAAAAAGGCATCTAAACATTTTTCGTTACAAAAAACCCAAAAATTCTCTGCAGAAAGCAAAGCCTGTTCAATTTGTGGAGAAATTAAAGATAATGTTTCAGCAAGAACATTTGTATACAATTTTGACACCGATGATAAACCTGGCTTTATTTCAGAATTTAATA
>Ga0078972_1005359_pt1 | contig 32736 bp, 30 predicted proteins | sample YelNatPaOPGAMG01_FD_67568 | JGI IMG/M metagenome (GOLD analysis project Ga0078972, IMG submission 67568) | Hot spring thermophilic microbial communities from Obsidian Pool, Yellowstone National Park, USA - OP-RAMG-01 (SPADES assembly) (version 2) | ecosystem: Environmental > Aquatic > Thermal... | reverse complement strand
TCCGGCATGGTGCTGGTCGGAGAATAGAAGAAGCACATTCGGAACTGCTCTACTCATTCCTATTTCTTCCAGATGCAGCGATAATTGAACCGGCGGTTCGGAGCGCTGTCACCACTTACGCAGAGCGAAATTGGATCATTGAGGTCCTTCGGGTTATCAGCCCAGTGGAAATCGAACACCAGATTATTGCCGGTCAACCCCAACATCTGCCTCGGTAATGCCAGTTCCAGCTTGTTGCCCGCATAACGGTAATTAGCATCCCCCACCTTTACCCAAGGATCGGCAGGATTCTTTGCGTCATACCGCATTATGGTTGTATGCTTTGCATCGATCACGCTTTTGTTTACGATGTAATCGTATCCATACCAGCCGGTTTTAGAGTTTTTATCGGCATCGATAAGCAAAAGCATCCAGTTTTTGCCGGTGTGAGGGGTGAGCGGCTTATCCGTCTGCACGTAGAAGTATACCATCTTATTATCCACCGCCACCTTACAGGTAACGATGTCATTCCGGCCGGAGTCGTTCGTGTAGCGCAGCCCGCCATATCCAATATAGTCACGATGGAACACATCACCGATAGTATCGCGGTATTCAATTTTATCCCCGGACCAGTCGTCATAGCGTCCATCGATCTTGATCTTAGTTAAGCCGTGGTTGACAGGTATCGGACGAACACCCTTATATCGTCTTATGTTTTCCGCCATCTGCATATAATAGTTATCCGTGTATCCCCCCTTCATCGGCTGGATACTTCTGTTGAATTCAGCGTCATATTGATCTACGAAGAAGTAGGGGCTATCGCGGCGCATGAAGTGCGTGGTCCCATTGCCGCCGGGCTGATATTTACCGGCAGTCCACTCGTTCCAGTCGTTTATATAAAGAAACTGCGGATTAGCCCTGATCGCCTCATCCCATCGCTGCTGGAAATAAATACCATACCCCTCGGGATGCTCCACCGTCTTTCCCAGCCATGGCACATAGGTAGGGACAGGAAGGTCCTGGTCGTTGAGTTGCGGCTCACCATTCTCACGCGTCCAGCTCTTGCCGATCAAGCTGATGGGATGCTGCGCCGGCGTTACCGCAGCCTCTTCTTTCTTGCCGTTGTGCCTCGATACCAGGTCATCTGGATTCTTGACCTTATTTCTCTCGTCACCCATGTCATAACCGAAGCTCCAGTTGTCCTCTGTGCCAACAAAGGGCTTCCCAGCCCACTCATGATATCCCCACCACATAGTGCGCAGCGTGAAGAAGTTTTTTACTTCTTTGGAATAAGCTTTGTAGAACTCGTCGGTATAGTCGGGATCACCATAATGCGGATTGTTCGGATCGGTCTTGGCGCTGGGATCGTAGTGAGGGTTCGGGTTCTTTGTCCCCTGCCCGTTCGCATCCACATTCGGATTGCCGTTGTATAAAAGGAGCGGTTTTCCGTCCCACATAAACCACAGATCCTTGAACTTATCCTGCTTATAAATTTTGTCATACAGGTCTTGAACCACCGTAATGACCGGCCCATTGAAAGCCCAGAAGCAGAACTGCGGCACCTTGTTGCCTTCGGCTTTCATCTTCTCCATAGTCGAAAAGACTATGTCCCACTCGTCCCAATACCGGACCGCATTGGTTACATCCATCACAAGCACATCCACGCCGGCATCGGAGAGCATAGACATATCCTTGCGAATGACATATTCATCTTTGCTCAGGAAGTAACCATCTTCCGGCTCGCCCCAATGGTAGCTGCCTTCAGTCCACAATGGATGCTTCGCATCCAGGCGCGCGCTGGGGTCTTTAGCCAGAATCTTAGATACATCGGCGGCATACGGGCTTTTCAGGTTATGAAGAGAATCTCTATGCCAGGTGATGTAGAAAATCCCAACCACACGGCGCTGATCATTCTTGACCGGCCCCACCATCTCATACGTCGGCATCGTCCGTCCCAGAGCATCGGTACCCACCCAAGTGTCAGAATAAATATCCCGGTACTTATTTTCAGCTGATTGGACACTGCCTGATACGCACAGCACACCAAGCAATAACGCAAAGATTAATTTCATAAAGACCTCCACTTACCCCTGAAAGGTTGAATCTTAAGCCTTCTATCATACCGGTCAGTTTAGCTCATCCGGATTCCATGAGTGGTATTCAGGCTGAAATCGATGTGAATACGGGATGAAGTTGCTTCGCGCGGAAATACCCGCGTTAATCTCGCCCTACCCTTGCGCCACTTCCATTGCGATCTCCGCCCATCGCCAGAGACGCTGTGGTTCATAAGCAACAGTGCTTATATCTTTGAATATGAGTTCTAACGGGCAGCCATATCGAGCACATATATCGACAGTGTCAACGATGTGCTCACGCGCGGCTTTCTCATCGAAAACAGGCCATGCCAGCAGCGCAGGATTTGGTTTGCGGGAGTAGACATAGTCACCCTTAATCTCCGATGCTCCGAGTTCTTCATTAACCCACGGGCTCATCGAGATTTTACGGACATTAGGGATCTTGCGGACCTGCGCCATCTTTTTATCCAGCGGATCGCAGCATCCATAATAGACAAGCCCGAAGCGTTCGAATATCGGCATGCACAGATCGATCTCGAACTCCTCGAACATTGCCGGAGAGACGGTAGAGAGCATCTGCGCCAAACCGAACATCCATATATCCTTCGTCCGCGGGCGAGCCGGGTCGAACCCGGGCGCGGGAAGTTCATCGGTATAAGCGCCGGTGCAGTGAATGAGCGACTGGCTGTGGCAGAGCAGTCCCTGCTCCTCCAACTGATCGAGCATGCTGAGATAACCATTCACCATCCGCCGTCCCAGTTCCAGCATATACTCTGGACGGTCGATAATAGCGTAGAGCGCATCCTCAACGCTCATCCACGTGCTGATCGGATCCCACACCGAGACATACGGGTCATATCCCTGCTCGAAAATGTCCAGCGTGCCATCGAAGAGCTCATGTGCTACTTCCAGGCGGCGCTCGGTCTCCGCGGGATTATGCGTGACAACCGGCATCTGAATTCTATCTAAATCAGCATCGGTCACAAACTGATTCTCGAACGCGTGTCCGACGACGCTGCTAGTGGGATCGCTGACAGCAATATGCTCCTTAACACCTATGCCAAAACCGGTGGTGCTGACCGCCTTAGATACGCGGACAAACGGTTCGACCACCATATCGACCGGGAAATGCCGCCACTGGTAGAGCTGACGCCGCAGCCAGTCCTCATACATCCGGCACTCGGGATCATCGCAGATCAGAGTCAACTCATCATTGACGTTCATCTCGTTCCAGCAGACCTGATCGATGGTGACCATTGGGCGTTCCGGCTTAAGGCCGTTGAGTTGACGCCACAGCCGGCGTTTCTCTTCCTGGATGGGTAACGCGGCAATCTCTGCTGTCTCCGCAGCTAATTGCCGAATGATGGCGCGATCTTTATTACTCGGCATAAACGTGTCCTTCATTTATATTCGCAGACTTATGAGGCTTCGTTCATCAGAAATGATGAGTTTTCCTTCAGGATCGCATCCGGTTATTGGCACAATGACAGATCAGCGTCGGACCTATTACGCGTGGACTGTACCCCATCTACCGGACACTCAGTTAGTAGTATAATCTGAGTGAGGTATAGGAATGGGACGACGCAAGTATACTGACGAGTTTAAGGAAGAAGCCGTTAAGCTGGCGCAGCGGTCCGGCGTTCCGGTTAGCCAGACGGCAAAGGAACTGGGAACCAATGCCGAGATGCTGCGAGGTTGGGTAAGGTAGTGCGGCTCCGGTCCAGATGGCGGGAGGGTTATGAGTCCACAGGAACACTCCGAGATGATCCGTCCCGTTCGCCCGGCAACTCCATTGCCGGGCGCAGGTATTGCGCAATTCCATTGCGCCCTCCCCGGCGCAGTCTACCACTCCAGCGGTTCAATAGGGATCACCGCCTCCCGCCCTTCATAATATAAGCACGCACTGGAGTATTTCCACTGCGAGGGGGCATCCACGTATCCGACCCTGACCGGATTCGCATGAATATAGTCGCACTTCTGCTGAAAAAACGGCTGCGTGTGAATCTGCTCAGAGTGGAACTCATCGTCCCACACCTTGGCCTCCGACTCGCCTCTGGCAACGTTGCGCATTGCCGCGAGCCATGGCAAGTACGCATAGTCGCGAACAAGCTGTGCGTACAGCCCCCTTGATGTGAATCGCTTGAGGTCTCGAATCACACCTGACAGGTCTCCAGCAACCTGAGAGCAGATGGCGTGGAAATGATCGGGCATGATCACGAACGCGTGAATGCGCAGTCCGCGCTGCCGTATGCAGTGGGCCATGCTGTCCATCAGTATCCGGAAATACGCGTCGCGTCCGAACACCGGGATAAGGTGGACCACGCTGGACGTGACGAAGTATGGACTTCGTGGCTCATGCACTTTCCATCGCTGTGGCATATGCAGTACCTCCGCTGAGACTCTTCTGCAGGCCTGCCGGCTGTTCCTGCCTACGATCATGCTTGATGGCTGGGTCTGGCAACGGAGTTGCCCGATACCCGCGCCCGGCAACGGATTTGCCGGGCGAACGGGGTAGAATGCCGAAAGCGCCGGATCAGACATCACCGGCGCTTTCGCTAGAGAGAATCTTTGTTTTCGATTGTTTGGTGGAGGCGCCGGGACTCGAACCCGGGTCCAAAGAAGGGTGAACAAAAGCGTCTACGAGCGTATCCCGCACTTTAATCTCGGGCCTTAAGCTCCTGCGGGCGAGATCTATCGGCCCCAGTCCGTAAGGTGGTCCTCGACAGTTGCCGGACTTAAAATGTCGAGCTAGCCGGTTAAGGTTACACCCGGGTCCGCCCACACCGGCTGAGGACGGTCGGATGGCCGCTTAATTAAGCAGCGAGTGCGTAATTTGTATTCGCGTTTATTGTTTTGCCGCTTTTTACGAGGCCAGCGGCGCCTCGGCTCGCAACTTAAGCCAACCGCTTCCCTGTCGACACCAATCGCCCCCACGTAGAGAGCACAGTCGAGGGAGACTGTGGCAATAATATTATACCGCATTCCTCTTGTCATAACAAGGAAGCAGACGCGCCCCAAACATCTTAATATATCACCGCAAACTTTATAGAGTTCACAAGCACTGCTGTGATATAATGAGACAAAAGCGGATGCAGGGGTGGAACACGCCGATGCGTGATGTCATACACTTTCTTAAGGCAAACGACGCCTACTTCGTACTGGGCCTTTCAGTCCTGAGTCTCTTCCTGTTTACCTACGCTATGATTCTGACACGAAAATTGACAAACATGAGCCGTAAGCGTGGGGTCAAGCTCGAAGATAGTCACGTCGACGATATGATCGACCATCTTGGCGAGCAGGCTGACGCTGTCAACGAAATCGCAAGACGCCTCGAAGCTATCAGCGCCCGGCAAAACGAACTCTCCAACGCGTTGTCTAATTGCCTGCAAAACACGGGAATAGTAAGATTTGACGCGTTCGAGGATGTGGGCGGGGAGCAGAGCTTCGCGCTGGTCCTGCTGGATGGCAACAAAAACGGAGTGGCGCTGAGCAGCCTTTATGCGAGACACGATTCACGCGTCTACGCAAAAGCGATCAGCAGCGGCAAGGGTGAGCGCCCTCTCTCGGAAGAAGAACAGCACGCGCTCGGTGTGGCGCTGGGGCTGATCACCGCCGAAAAACAGAAATAGCGCCTGGTTCGATAATCTTTATATAGCAATTAGCCCGAGTAATAGGTGGCAAGGGAACTACTTAGGGTGCTAATCCCGTCTGGGATATAGGTCATGGTTTGCTAAAGCAGGTCTCGAACCGACCGCGAACGGACAGCGTCGAAACCTGCGCTGCCGGGCGAGAGGATTCCGCGTGATTTTCAAAACCTCGAAAGCAAAAGCTGGCTCGGACAGAGAAACGGAGCGTGCTAGCGAGCGCGCTCTGATCCAGCGCTGCAAGAACGGCGATATCGGCGCGTTCGATGAGCTTTTCGAGCGATTCGAAAAGCGGGTCTTTAACTGCGCCTACCACATCTCCGGCAACTACCACGACGCCAGCGACATCGCCCAGGAAGCATTTATCCGCGTTTTCAACTCGATTCAGACATTCCGCGGCGACGCAAACTTCCTCACATGGATCTACAGGATCGTAACCAACGTATATCTTGACGAGCGTAAAAAGTCCAAAGCCCACCGGCAGACCTCGCTCGACGATTATATCGAGCTCGATGAAAACTCAGTTTCCAGGCAAATAGAGGATGACTCCCCTAGCCCTGAGGAAATTGTAGAAAACAAAGAGCGAGCGAAGACGGTTCAGGACGCGATAAATTCACTGCCTGAGTATCAGCGGGTTATTGTCACACTTTATCACGTCCAGAATCTCAGTTATGACGAGATTGCGGATATATTACAGCTTCCGATTGGCACGGTGAAATCTCGATTAAATCGAGCCCGTCTTGCATTATCAGAATTACTTGGCGATCGCCCGGAACTTTTTGGGTAAATGAATAGTCCAAGAAATGGAACCACAATTAAGCACAGGAGCACGCTGTTCGGGCTGAATACGCGAACGGTCGCCGCTGATCGTGCGTACCACGGCTCGACGATTCGAAAATGGCGTGGAAATTAATCGACACGCCTGAATAGGAAGCGTACGGCAGCCGACAATGGAAGTCGGCAGATTCTGGAGCACTGTGTTATGAAATGCGGAAAAGCGCAAGAATTGTTCTCCAGCTATTTGGAGAACTCAATACAGCCGCCAATGGGCGTGGCGTTAGAGCAGCATCTGTCGGAATGTCCGCAATGCAGAGCGGCTTACGACAGGTTCCATGCGACAACACTGCTGCTCGACGAGATGCCTGAGGCAGAACCACCGCCGGATTTCCACGCAAACCTGATGGCTCGCCTGGAACGAGCCAGGCGCACGGCTCCCAAGCCGGTGAGATGGTGGCATCTGGATTGGCCGAGCGTATTTACGGTCAGAGTGCCGGCCAGGGCTATCGCGATGGCTGCGGTGCTGATACTCGTGTTTACGGCCCTGTTCCGAATGACCCCCCTCTCGGGAATTGCGGCTAATGTCCTCGGTTTGCAGAAAGCGCCGCACAGCTCGCCTTATATCAACGGCGTGGTACCGGCGCCGAAGCCTTACGGAGCTGGAAGCACGGCGAAAAGTAAGAGTACGGGTGTCGGCCCGGGGCTTTTAGTTGGGGTAAGAGTGGATTCCAACGAGCCGCAGGGCACGGTATATATCGTCCAGCTATCTACCGATAGCACGAAACCGATCGGGTTTAACACGTATCTCGTCCCGGAGAACGCTCTTAACAGAGGGATCAACGAGAGCAATATCGGCAATCTCGTCTACACGGGTTATGTGACCCAGGGACAGGGAGCCGCGGTGAAGATCGAAGCCGGTCAGCCAGGTATCAATCAGCGAGCAAAGGCCGCACTGATCGTGTGGAGATACGCAAATCAAAACTACAGCGAGATTATGTTCCTGCCGTCGGGGTTCGGAACAGTAAACGCTAACCACAGTTTATCGCTGTCGAACGTTGGGATTTATGATGCGTTCGCGGAGCTCTCCTCGAATTATGGAATCGTCATTATGGCGCCGGGGAGTTGGTCTCAGAGCACATCGATCAGTGTTAACGCTCGAACAGGCGAAACTGCAATGGCAAACGCAATGCAGCAACTGCGCCTGTTCTGGCGCCCGGTTGCATCGTCGGTCTATATAGTGGGAGCAGGGGAATAATCCCCAGTTCCAGTCGATAACGAGGCACGGCGCTCTTGCGTCGTGCCTCTTTCGTGTGCGGGGTAGAATAAGGTAACAGGTAACAGTCTCAGTCCGCGATGGCGGATTTGGCGTAGTTATAGCCGCGATTTCAATCGCAGGAGAATATCTCTATGGTACCCGCCGAAGGTACAGACCTTCACCCAAGTCCAATACTCATTACTCCTTACTCACTACTCAATAAACAAAATCCGTCTTTCACCTCAGCTCATTCCGGTCGAAATCGGTCATTCGCGTAACTCGAAGACCTAGTTTTTTGCCTGCGCGCCCGGGGATTCCGAAGCAGGTCTGCGTGGAACCGACCCAGAACTCGGCTTCTGAATTAGGCTTGGTATCGAGCGTTATAACATCACCCACTTGAAGGTTCACTACATCGCTCATGGTCAAGGCGACGCGACCGATAACCACCCTGCATTCCAGCGAGACTTCCTGCAGCGACTGTTTGAGAGCCTCCACGGTTGCGGGAGTATGCCTGGGAACGGAACCGACGCTGCGGCCGACACTGAGGCTCGGTAAAATCGCCTCGATAGCTCCGGCGGGAATACATATACTCATCATTCCCGTCGATTGACCGAGACTGACTTCGTATCCGCAGATTAGCACGGGCTCGGTAGGCAGAAACATCTGATTAAACGATCCGCGGGTATCCGAATCACGGACACCGGAATTGAGACCGATATAAGGCGCCCAGGCTTCCTCATATTTCCGCAGGAGCACCTCGGTCACTCGGGCCATTATCGCCTTATCAATATCGGTAAGCTCGGAGATATTAGAAAAAGCGACCCCGCTCCCACCCGTAAGCCCATCGATGCAGGCTCCGGCGACGGCAGGATTGAATTCGAATATGGCGGTGGTGGTGAGTGGCTCGAGGCTGACATCGCAGAAAAGCGTTGTTTCAGGGACCGAAGCGCAGTATTCGCGGTATGTGACCTGATCGACTGCAATCAGATCCGCCTGGACCGGAATACGGAGCAGCCCCGTAAGAACTTGCGAGAACATGGTCGCGTATTTTTTATGTATCGAGTTCAGAACCCTGATATGCTCCTTGGAGAACTTATCCGGGCGAGCGAAATCATACAACCGCACAGGGTGCTCTACGGATTTATCCCGCAAGCCCTTGCCCTGGCTCTCCGCTGCACGATACGCGCTGAGAAGCGCGCTGATTTCTTCTGGTGAGAGCATATCCGACATCGACACTGACCTTATCCGAACTCCTTGCTACTACAATAATACATCTTCGCCGAGATCGCGGATGCTGATCTCACCGGCTTCATCGAGGGCACGGGCTATAGATGCAATCCGCCCCTGCGCAGCCTCGACATCGCGCAGCCTCACCGGCCCACTTGCTTCCAGGTCCTCTTTTAGCGTTTCAGCGGCACGTTGAGACATATTATGGAAGAATATCTCCTTCACAGCCTCCGTGGCGCCCTTCAACGCCAGGCGCAGATCATCCTGCGGCACATCCCTGAGTATCACCTGGATGGTCCGATCGTCCAGATTAAGCATATCTTCGAAGACGAACATCATCTCTTTAATGGCGCTTGCGGTCTTCGAATCAGCTTTAGATAGATACTCCATGATCTTTTTCTCGGTGCCGCGATCTACATTGTTGAGAATATGCACTACGGTCTCATTTCCACCGACTTCGGTAAATGTCGCATTTTCCGAAGTGGAAAGCCGCTGGACAAGGACCTCGTCAACTCCTCTCACCACATCCGGGTCAGTCGGCTGCATGGTGGTCAACCGAAGCGCTACCTCACCCTGGACCTGCTCGGGAAGCGAACTCAGCACCAGCGCTGCCAATTCAGGCGGAAGATGACCGAGCACCAGGGCGACAACCTGTGGACGCTCGCTGCGTATACACTGTGCAAGCTGCGGCGGAGGTACAGCGCGAAGCCACCGGAACGATCCCGCTCCCCCACCCGATGTAAGGCGGGTGAGCAGTTCTTTAGCTTTAGCTCCACCTACGACCTGTTCGAGGATGATGCGCGCATATTCGGCTCCGGCGATCAGGGATCTGTCTGTAAGGGCCCTTTTGCAATCATCGAGAACATTCTTCCGAACATCCGGATCGATACGCTTCAGGAGAACAATTTCAGCGGTAAGGCGCTCTATCTCCTCGGGGGTAAGCTGCTGGAGGACGTGCGAAGATACATCCGCTCCAAGCGAAATGAGCAGAATAGAAGCCTTTTCGATTCCCGATAGGGATATGGAAGTTTTATGAGTATCTACTTCCGACAATTCATGTCCTCTGGTACCAGGAGGCATTAATCCACATATCAATAATCGGAAGCAAGAGCGAATCTCCTTAGCCCGCATATCTTACAGGATTTACCGGATTCGATTCACAGCAAGGGTAGAATAGGAGAGGAGGGATCAAAATGCAGATATCACTTAACGAAAGAAGCCAGGCAAAACTGGAAGACATACTCGAGCAACTCTACACCCGCTACGATCTGGAAGATCTCACACCCGAGGAATTGATCGACGCGCTCCTCGATATCGGGGTCGATCTTGTTGTAAATGAGGGAAGCACGGTGCCTCTTGCCAGGGACCGCCTGATCAGCCTCTGCGGATCCAAGATCACTTACCGGGTATGATGAGTTTCGCGCTGTTTCTGCTATAATGACGGCATTGATTCTCTGTAAGCAGGTGAAACTTGCGCGAGCCGGAAATATGGGACAAAATAACTCAAAGACGGATAGATCTCGAATCGATGCGGGAAAGGGCCTGCTATGTTGAATGGGAGGGTGATGATCCGGCGGTAGTATTCAGCGATCTTGCCTGCATACACGCTCAGGGCATTCATACAGTGCTCGATGCGGGGTGCGGTGATGGGCACGTGAGCAGGTGCGTTGCCGGCTTCGCAAACGAAATTATCGCGCTGGATATCTCGCTGGTCGCGCTGAACAATGCCGCACGAACAACCGAAGCGCTAAACGTCACATTCGTCCGCGCGGATGTTAAAGCACTGCCGTTCGCGAACGATTCTTTCGATCTCGTCTTCTCCCGCTCATTCCCCGGAAGTGAAACCGCGCATGCATTCTCCGAAATGTATAGAACAATGCGTGCGGGAGCGGTGCTCCTGGGGACGACCATGGGCGAGCTTCACCGGATCGAGACGCAGGAGGTGTTCGGTCGTGGACTTATGTGGCCGCCGGTAAAACCAGTGCGTTTTTCCATCCCCGAGACACTGCAAGCCGCGGGATTAGAGATGACTTCATTCGCGGAATATTATGGTCGCATGTGCTGTCCCGATATCACCGCATTCACCGCCGAGCTGGACGCGCAAATGATCATACCGGGCTTTGACGCAGATAAAGACGCTGCGCTGCTGCGCGAAATTGCACGAAAACTCACGACTGAATGCGGCATACAGGACACAACGCATACGGCAGTCTTTGCCGCTTGGAAACCGGGCTAGCCGGATAATTCAATCGATGCTTGTTTTGAGAACCCCGTTTTACCAAAATTTCTGGGTTAACAATATCACAACTACTGACTTTCAGGTAATGTAGTGACAACCTGGCAGAAGGCTTCGTGCTCGATCCGACCCGTCAGTACGTCACATCATTATGCGAAAGTCAATAATATCAGTTATCTCTCCCGACCAGCGTCATCGCTAAATGATGATACTTTCGCGTCGGCTGCGCAATGCGCACACAGGATCTCCTCGCGTAAATAATCGTCGCTGGTAATCCTTACGGGCTTCCCGCAGCGCTCGCATACCGGGCGATCATTAAGACCGCCACCCGGCTTTCTTATCGGCTTTTCCCTGAAAACTCGCTCCAAATTATGCACCTCCGATGAACCGGATTAGCTCTTACATAGAGTCGAAATCAACCACCATCCAACCGGCAGTTTGGGCAGAAAATGTTTACCCCAGGTTATGTGATCCCTAATCTTCCAGAACCCGAAAATATCACCCAATCTTGCCGGAGTGTAGCCGATATTTTTGAGTTATGCAAGGGGTTAATTCTTTTTAGCTAACAGCTTTCAGCTATCAGTGATCTCTTAGGTAGTAATTATCATCACGGGCAGTAATTACTGTCATTCCCGCGAAGGCGGGAATCCAGAACGGTGAAATGACATCTTAATTAGCAAGAGAAATAGCGGAAAGCGAGAAAGCAGAGAGCAGAGAGCAGACCCTGGTGTTTCGAGATTTGAGGGTTGAAGAAATGAGTTATCGGATGATGCACTAATCCTCCAACCCAACTCGGAAATCCCGAAACTTACGCTACTGCAGATAAAAAGAGGTGCGGGTTACGAACCCGCTCATATCTGGTCCGGGATTACAAATCCCGACCATCGTACTTGCTGCCTGTGATAATAATTACTACCAATGAGCTCACTGATAGCTGACAGCTGAAAGAAAGCTGGCAACTCCCTTCACTTGCACCCGAAGCGGTACTTCCGGCATTGCCTATCTGCATAAATTTCGAGTAACATGGTCTAGACAAGCAGGAGGATGTAATGGCTAAGAAATACACCGCGCACGTTGTGTCGCATACGCATTGGGACCGGGAGTGGTATAACACATTCCAGCAATTCAGGATGAGATTGGTAGACCTGACCGACAACCTCATCGAACTGATGGAGAAAAACCCGGATTATAAATATTTTACATTCGACGGCCAGACCATAGTGCTCGAAGATTATTTTGAGATACGGCCGGAAAATGAAGAGCGCCTTAGAAAGCTTATTGCAGAAGGGCGGATACTGATAGGTCCATGGTATAACCAGCCGGATGAGTTTCTAGTGAGCGGCGAGTGCATGATCAGAAACCTGCTCGTCGGCAAGAAACAGTGCGATGATTATGGGAATTATATGGCTATCGGCTACGTGCCTGACGCATTCGGGCATATATCCCAGTTCCCACAAATACTGCGCGGCTTCGGCATCGATAACGCTGTCCTGTTCCGTGGAATCACCACGGATCAGGTGCAATCGGAGTTCACATGGCGCTCGCCGGACGGCTCGGAGATCCTCGCGGTAAAGATGCCGGATAACAATGCCTACTCCAACTTCTTTTATAGAATGCAGGAAACCCTGAAGGATGAAAGCAAGCCAATCGACCCCGACCAGGCTATAAGCGAGCTGAATGCTCTTATAGAAGACTGCATAAACGAAAAGCCTACGACCTCGCAGCTTCTTTTTATGGATGGGGTCGATCATATTTTTCCGCAGTATAAGACTCCTGAGATCATAGCGCTGGCTAACGAGCGGCTGGAAAATACAAAACTTCTGCACAGCACACTTCCGGCGTTCGTGGAGGCGGTGCGCGAAGAAAACCCGAAGCTTGAGACCTACAGCGGCGAGCTAAGATGGTCGAATAGGGCCGGATGGAAGCTGCAAGCGGTGCTGCCGAATGTGCTGAGCTCGAGAATCCACCTTAAGCAGGCAAACCATTATTGCGAGACGCTGCTGGAGAAATACGTGGAACCGCTGTGGTCATGGATATGGATGCTGGGTGGAGAATATCCGAAGAGCTACATCGACCTTGCCTGGAAATATGTACTGCTGAACAGCCCTCACGATTCCATCTGCGGGTGCAGCATCGATCAAGTGCATAAAGATATGGTATACCGGTTCGACCAGGCGAAGCAGATCGGAGAAGCGCTGCTTTCCAAGGGTCTGAAGGAGATCGCGGGCAGAATCGATGCTTCGGCGGAAAATCCGGAGAGAACGCTCCTCGCGGCGGTGATAAACCCGCTTTCGCATAAGCGGACCGATGTGGTGGATGCGGAAATCGACTTCCCGGACAGCTGGGAGATCAGCGGAGTCCGCGTAATCGATCCTAATGGTGAGGAAGTGCCCTCCGTGATAACCGCCAGGAAACACACCGGGATCATGGAACAGACAGCTTACGATATTCCGCATGGGTATGGGAAGCACCGGATCAGGGTGGAGTTCGTGGCAAAGGATGTGCCGTCAATTGGATACAAGGCATACCGGATCAAGGCGCTTGATAAACCGAACCGGTGCCCCGGAACGATGCTGGTGGGGCCTGATACGGCGGAGAACGAATATCTTTCGATCACCGTGGGAGGCGACGGCACGCTCTATCTGCTGGACAAGGAAACCGACGCCGTCTACACGAGCTGCCTTATCTTCGAAGACGGCGGCGATTTCGGCGATGGTTACAACTACATAAAGCCGCTGCAGGATAAGATAGTAACGAGCCTGGGAGCGAAATGCAGTGTATCGGTGGTCGAGAACAATGCTGTAAGGGTTGTGTTCGGAATCGATATGGAAATCGAGCTTCCAAAGGCGCGCTCCGGCGAGGGACGCTCGAAAGAGACTGTCACATGCGGAATTAGAACGCTCGTGGGGCTTACGGCGGGTCTCAGGCGAATCGACTTCAAGACTTTCTTCGATAACCGCGCGAAAGACCACCGGCTGCGAGTGTTGTTCCCGGCGGGAATCCCGGCGAAAGTATCTCAAGCCGAGGGAACATTCGACGTGGTGGAGAGGAGCATTGCAACGCCGCCGTGTACGGACTGGCGGGAGCCGCTGCCCGTGACGCATCCGCAGAAATCGTTCGTGGATGTGAGCGGAGGCGGGATAGGGTTCAGCGTGATCAACAAGGGCCTGCCGGAGTTTGAAGTGAAAGACGATGAAGCTCGTACCATCGCGCTTACCCTGCTTCGAGCCACGGGAGGCGGCGTACGCGGACCTGAGCTGCAAGTCGAGGGGCAGGTTCAGGGTGAGCACGTGTTTGAATATGCGATTTATCCTCATGCGGGAGACTGGGAAGAAGCTGAAAGCTATAAGATCGCGCACGGTTTCAATGCTCCGCTAATGGTCGCCCAGTCCGGCATATCGAAGGGCACCCTGCCGATGGAGATGAGCTTTGTGGAGACCGGCGCCGACGGCTTTGTGGTGACCGCGGTGAAGAAGGCTGAAAATGATGAAGCGCTGGTTGTGCGCGGGTTCAACATTCTTACCAAGCCGCTCGATGTTCAAATGAAAGCATATGGAGGCGAGGTTGCGGAACTCCTGGATCTGAAGGAAAATACCATAGAGCCGTTAAAAGCAAGCCGGGGAATTACAAAGTTCGACGCCGGCGCCAAGCAGATACGGACGTGTAAAATCATTAAAAAGTAGCCTTGCAGGTTTGATGGCTGGAATGAGATATTTCCAGCCATCATGCATTTTAACCACCAAACTATCGACCACTAAATAGCAGTCGGACCTAGTAATATTACCTGATTACCTTCCAGGACAAAAATTACATCTTGACAAGGCATGCAACAGAGGATAGCATGCGACCAAAGATAATGGCCCTGTAGATACGGACTGCGCATGAAGTATTAAGCGCAGCCATATTAAGCTCGACACAAGGAGAAGAAAATGGCCAAGTTATATCTACTGGTCGCTGTAACTGCCGTCTTCATAGTTGGTCTGAGTGCCGTTGTTTATGCCGATCCACTTCCTGATACTACAACGTGGATGCGGCAGTGGACAACGAATGAGTGGGGTCTCGACACTTCGACTATGATTCCTTACCTCAACATAACAAGTGATTGGGCTCCCGGTTATGAGTGCGATGGTGAAGTGGTGCTCCGTCTCGAAGGCGAAGTGCCTTCGGTTCCTACAATATGCACGAACGATCCCGATGTTCACCAGGTCATTCGCAATTTGACTCCAAAAACGTGGACCGACTGGCACGTTTCTCTCACCAATGGGACCATCGTCAGCGCGGTCGTAAAGAAGGTTGATGGATCGGTTTGGGACCTGGACGTATTTAACGACGGTACCGGGTTTGATTCATATACGGCGCTTTCCGACGGAAGAGTGCAGAGCGGTGAGCAGTTGGATGTTTGGTTCAGGTTCAACGTGGACGGGCCTGGCGATGTAACGATAGACGAATATCCAACGACGCAGTATATTCCCGAGCCGTCCAGTCTGGTGGCTCTGATGGCGGGTTTTAGCGCTGTCGGAATAAGCATGAGGCGACGTGCCAGGTAAATCTGGCTGCCTTTTTCATCTACTGAGTTTCAGGTAATGTAGTGACAACCTGGCAGAAGGCTTCGTCCTTGATCCGACCCACCAGTATGTCACATCATTATGCGAAACTCATTAAGGAGGCCTTTTGCATGAAAAAGTTGGCGTGTTATATCTTAGCGATCACCGGATTGGTGTTACTGGCGCAGGCTGGAGTATGGAGTGCGGTTAATATCAGTTGGACCGGCGGATCGGTTGATTTGCAGATTGTAGATAATCCTGATAAGAGCGTTGAGACCTACTGGCCGAGTGTGTGGTACGGCGAACTGCCCATCGATTTTTCATCGCTGAACTCGATCGTCCTTACCGGAACGGGGAATTTAAAAGCTCCTTCGGGCGATGTTGTAAACGTGGTGCGAATCAAGCAGGTTGTCACCAACAACACAAATGAAAATTGGTCCGATTTCCACGTTAAGCTCGATGGCGGCGATTTCTATAAGAAATGGTATCTACAGGGCGGCTGGAGCGCTTCGCAGTCCGACAGCATGTTCGATTTTTACGCGAACGGCGGTCCGAAGGTTGCTCCGGGTGGAATATTTACGGATGGGATCGAGTTCGTGCTGTTCCCGGATGCTAATGGAAATGCCACATTTACCCTTACAAAATGGCCGACCATTCCTGAACCGGCGAGTATGCTGGCGATGCTGACCGGCATGGTTGGTTTTGTAGGCTTCATTAAAAGACGCAGATAAATCTTTTACCGGGGAAGGAAAAGAGGGAGAGGAGAGCGGCCGGGGAGAGTAATTCCCCGGCCGCTGTCGTTATAGCCTTCAGCTATCGCTAACCTTATGCCCTTCGGTATCGAGCTCAAGCAGCAAGACGCGAGAATCGATGCCCTCGCAAACCCAGGCAGCGCGCATCGCTTCTCCGATCTCTGCGTCGCGGGAGTTTACGAAGGCGATGAGGGTTGGGCCTGAGCCGCTTATCGAGACGCTTTGAGCGCCGGACCGCATCGCTGCATCGAAGACTTTACGCATACCGGGAATCAGGCTCTCGCGGTAGGGCTGGTGAAGGCGATCCTCCATCGCGAATCGCAGCGAACTGAAGTTCCCCGTGATAAACGCTCCCACGAAAAACGCGGCATGTCCCACGTTATAAACTACATCTCTGAACTCGAACGTGCTCGGGAGCACACGGCGAGACACTGAAGTCTTCAATTCAAACTCCGGGACCACTGCGACCGCACGTATCGCGGGCGATGGGAGCGTCTTGATGTATTCAACGTGCCCCGAGGAAGTAACTGTCGTGATGATAAACCCACCTCGAAGCGCGGGAACAACGTTATCGGGGTGCCCCTCGATCCCGACACATATCTGCAAAATCTCGCGCTCACCCAAAAGAGAACCGGAGAGCTGATTCGCAGCCACAGCTCCGCAGATTATCGCAGCCGCGCTCGATCCCAGGCCACGCGCGAGCGGAATCTGGCTGGAGATATTGATGCGGAGCCCGCGCGGCTTGTAGCCGACCTGCCTGAATACGAGCTCGGCGGCTTTATAGACGATGTTGGTCTCATCGGTTGTTATACTTGCGCAGCCTTCGCCGGAACACTCGATCGTAAGCCCGCTTTCAGTTTCGATGAATTCGACGGTATTATACAGCCTCAACGCCAAGCCAAGGGTATCGAATCCAGGGCCGAGATTGGCGGTGGTGGCGGGAGCTTTGACCTTGACTCTTTTCATATCCACTAGCTGTGTCCGCCGAAGATACCGAACCAGCGCTTGTGATGATCGGGAGTATACGGGAGCGGATCAGCCGGTATCGGCTCCCCGCTGAGGATTCGGCCGCCATTTACCCGTGTCATCTCTCGAGCGGTCTCATCGCCGGCAATTTCCATGAGAACCTGCTCAGCCTCGCCTAAACCCGGTTTACGGGTGTGCGGCGAGTGGGCATCGGAGGCGATCAGCTGGACCCATTTATGCCGGATCAGCGTCTCCGCGGTGCGCCTCGCGACACTGCCATGACCACCAACTACGCTGAGCGCATTCACCTGGAGAAGCAGCCCCTTATGGACCAGGTCTTCGAGCGACTGCGGATTTTTCTGAATAACCCTGACGCGCTCGGGGTGAGCCAAGATAGCGGTAATACCCCTAGACTGCAAATCATTTACAAGCTGATCGAAACCGTCGGGAAGCTGAGAAAGCGGCGCATCCAGGAGCATGCAGTGGCTCTCGCCGAGGAGCAGAGGCGCGCCTTTATCGAGCGATTCGACTATGCTCGAGATCGGATAAACTTCGGCTCCTGGGATCAGCTTGATATCTATCTCCTGCTCATCCAACATCGACTGCAGCTGAGCGGTCCTGCCGGGAATCTCCGCGGCAAGGCTCAAACTTATTTCAGCAGCGATGTGCGGAGTAGCAAAGAGGACTTTCGTTCCGTCCTCGGCAGCGATACGGGCCATCTCGACAGCCTCGCCCATGTTCTGAGCGCCATCGTCGAGCCCGGGAAGTATATGGCTGTGGATGTCTATCATAAACTCACGTTCGGTAGCTTAAAAATAAGTCCTACCAGAAGATACTCAATTAACCGGAGGTGTGTCAAGTGTGGATCGATATAAATCAGCCATAAACTTGAAATGCCCCCTTGTCCATAATATGTATGAGCAGGCAGCCGATTAATCCCGGCTGCACATAATGCCAGGAGGTTACATCGAATGTTTTATCGATTTCTGATATGCGGGCGCGCGCTGCTGACAGTAGCGATTGTAATGGCTGCAGTTCTAATTTCAATTACCACAAGCTTGGCATCGACCTCGGCCCAATTCGCCAATGTAGCGCCACTGCCCGGAGATGGAGTGGCAATCGACTCGTCAGGAAACATAGACAGCCAGGGAGCTTTTCAGATAAACATCCCCGTAGCTTATACTCCGCGCTGGGGATTCCTGGATCTGCCGGTTTATAACGGGCATCACCCCGGCGGCGATCAGAAGGGCGATTTCGGAAATGGCACAGGGTTCCTGGGAGCCGGTTTCGGGAGCCACCGAGCGCTCTTCATAAGTGCGATGCAGACCAGTCATGTGTTTTCGGAAGCCAAAGTCATAAGCGCTCAGCTATCTTTACTTCCGGAAACGAAGAATCTCCCGGCGCTGTCGATTGGCACTCAGGATATATTCGAAAGAGAAAAGGGAAATAGATCGCTTTACGGAGTGGCGACAAAGCAGCTTTCGATAGGCGGCAGCTGCATTTACACAACCCTGGGATATGGCGGTGGAAGGTTCCAGCACAGCTTCTTCGGCGGGCTCTGCGCTCCTGCTGGAGACCAGTTCAGTATTACCGCGGAATATGACGGTTATCAGTTCAACACGGGCATGGGCTGGCGTCCTGGCGGTAAAAAGGGTTGGGCTACGGTTCTCGTAGGATACAATGGCCATGCTGGCATGGTAGCGGGAATCGGGACAGCATTCGATTTTACAAAGCGATAATCCAGCCATATAACGGCTTCGGCGTCTGTCGCCGAAGCCGTCCCCATCAGACTTATCCCACCCCCGATTATTCACTCCGGCTTCATCTGGTTTATTGCTGAGTTTGTAATCTAACTGATCAGCTGCGAACTCGTTATGGATGAGCTGTGTCTTCCTTGTGAAAAATAACTGGTCGGTTAGGCTCTCATGGCTCTGCTATGGTACGCTTCTTGCAAGTAGAGCTGGGTAACGCCGAGACCGGCATCGGATGCAATATACCAGGAGGGTGTTGAAATGGGGAAAAGAGATGCGAGAAGACTGTGCGCGAAACTCCTAATCACGGTTTGCGCCGTCCTGATGGCCGTTGCGCTGGCCTCAGCATCGTATGCGGACTTAATAGACCTTGTGAGTGCATTCCCAGCATCACAGGGCCAGGGCGGTTTCACCGCCTATGGTTACAACGGATTTGCCAGCAATCCTTACAATGGTGACGGATTCAGACCTCTCACCGCCTATACGCAGTATGTATACTACACCCCTGACCCGGGCCAGGGCCAGGTGCCGGTGGTAGAGAGAGTCGCCGTCCCGAACATGGTGATCCTGATGGATCCAAGTTACAACGCCCCCAAGTGGGGCACGGAGTGGGCGGTCCTGAGTTACATCGCACCGATCACTTCATCCTACGATCTCACCGGTGCGTTCAAGGACGCACAGAGCGGCAAGACCACTACCAGGGTCCTCATTTTCAAGAACACTGACTGGGCTCATCCCATCTGGCAGGACGTGGTGGAACCCGGTCACTCCACGGCAAGCTACGACATTAAACAGATCAACCTGGCCGCTGGAGAAAGGATCAGTTTCGCCGTAGACGCCAACGGCGATAGCAGTTACGACTTCACCTCACTCTCGGGAACCATAAACCACTGCCCCGAGCCTGGCTCTTTATTGATAATTGCAACAGGGCTCATGGGAACGCTCGCGGGCATACGGCGTAGAAGGTAGAGAAAACTAAAGCTCAAGCAAACGGCCGGCTCCACACCTGGTGTGGGGCCGATTCCGTGTACAGGAGCGTTCCAGCCCTGGCTTACATAAGACAATGTGGAAACGGGTATAGAATCGAAGACTTATCCAAATGGAAATCCGGCTTAATGAGGGTGACTTGCAATGAAAACATTAATGGTGATTCTAGCAGCATTCCTGATCGCAGGAATGAGTATGGGCACAGCATGCGCTCAAAGCGCTGCCGGACCATCGGCGAATCAGCCCGCTTCAGGAACCATGCAGCCGAATATGCCGGCTCAGGGTAATACAACGGGCACAATGGGTACACAACCTGGCATGATGCCGGGTATGGGATCTATGGGTATGCAGCCTGGTATGATGGCGGGTATGGGCCCGATGATGGCGGCGATGTGCCAGGGAGAAACCGTTGACGCCACCGCGATATATGTGCTGCGTGGGAACGAGGTATTGAAACTCGATAAGAACGATCTGCACGTTCTCGCGAGCACAACTCTGCCTCCGATGGCGGGTGCGGCTCCATCACCTGGACCCGCGGGCCAACCGCCCGCCGGAATGGCTCCTCCTCCACCATCGGGACAGGGGCCTGCTATGCAACCGGCTCCCATGGCGCCTCAGTCTCCAGCGGGGCAGCCGGGAGTGGAAAGCGGTCAGGGACCCGGACAACCGTCAGCAACGACTCAACCGGTTCCCAGCGGGCAGCCATCGACAGCGCCTCAACCGGCAGCAGTAAATTCTTCTCAACCACAAACGCAGAATTTCAATCAATTGTATATGCGGCGCATGGTTCAACTGGATGCGACTGCGATTGCATTATCCAGGCAGGCAGTAGCAAAGGCGACTAATCCTGAGTATAAAGCTTTCGCAAAGAAGACTATATCAAACGATGAGTGGCAGATATCATCGTTCTGCAGCCTGCTCCATGAGAATTACTGCGTAAATGTAGCGGCATCCCCCGATGAGACTGACGCAGCAGCAATCAAAAAGCTGAGCAGCTTGAGCGGCGCCGACTTCGATATAGCTTATATGCGCGCTATGATCGATAACAGCCAGAAACAGGTCGAACTTGCGCAGCAGGTTCCGCTCAGAGGCACAAATCCGGATGTAAAGGCACAGTCCGAAGACATCTTGCGCAATAAATCGGCCGGGGTCAAGAAGCTGAGAGAATGGTTGAGCAGCAAATACGGTCAGAATCCTTAATCGGGAATAGCTGTCTTTCTGGCTATCAGCTGTCAGGGATATTACAGGTAGCCTTTATCATCACAGGCAGTAAGGACGATGGTCGGGATTTGTAATCCCGGACCGAGAAACCTGTCATTCCCGCGAAGGCGGGAATCCAAGCTACAGTAGCGTAAGTTTCGGGATTTCTGGGTTGGGTTGGAGGCGGAGTGGATCATCCGTTAGCTCTGTTCCCCAACCCTCAAATCCCGAAACACCGGTACAGACTCACAAGTGCATCTATCCATATCATCCGATCCATCCGCGATTCAAAAAGTATAGCGGTACTTGCTGGCTGTGATGATAAGGACTACCTTTAATAGCCCTGATAGCTGACAGCTATTCCCTTCCCCCTACGCTCAGTCTCCATATAGCCGGCTTGGCACGTGCCGCAGGAGTGGTATTATATATGGCAAAGGGAGGAATCAGGATATGGTTTGTTCAGGTGCGTGGAAAGCGGCAGTGATTGTTACGGCATTGCTTTTAGTGGCGGCAGGGATTTCGGTTGCGCTTCAAACCGGCAATTCCACAAGCCAGCCCGAGGGCATAGAAGTGAGTATATTCACTCAGCAGAGCTCGACGGCGATCCCGATCGTGGTCAAATCAGGAAGCCAGTTCGTTATCAAACTCGCATCGAACCAGACCACGGGATACAAGTGGCAGCTTGCAAAACAACCGAGCGCGGGGGTGGCAAAGCTGATAAGCAGCACCTACAATTCTCCGAATACCGGCAGGCTCGGGCAGGGCGGCAGCGAATGGTGGACATTCAGGGCCGTGGGCAAGGGCAAAACGAGCATCACCCTTAACTACCTGCGCCCATGGGAGAAAAATACACCCCCCACAAAGAGCCAGAGCTTCGCGGTAACCGTGCAGTAAGACAGCAATGTTTATTCCCGGGATAATAATCACTATCGCGACGTTTCCAGGCATTCTTATCCACGAACTAGCGCACATGCTGGTTTGCAGGCTGCTTCGGGTTCGGGTGATGAAGGTATGCTACTTCAGGTTTAGTAATCCGCACGGCTATGTCATACACGAACGCCCGTCAAGCGTGCTTGCGGACGTTGCAATCGGATTCGGGCCATTGCTCATCAACACTCTCGCAGGCGCGGTTATCGCACTGCCGGGAGCAATGACAGCGCGCCGGCTGGAGATTGGAACGAGACTAGACTACATTTTGCTATGGCTCGGCATCTCGATAGCGATGCATTCATTCCCGAGCACCGGCGACGCGAAAAGCATCTGGCAGGGGATATGGAGGAGCAAGTCGGGTTTCCTGGCCCGGCTTATCGCGCTGCCGTTCGTGATTGTGATCTATATCGGGGCGATGGGATCGATCATCTGGCTGGACCTTATATACGGTGTTTCGGTGGTGATGCTGTTCCCCGATTTAATTGCTCGGTTGCTAAGATAATTTTATGTGAAGCAAGCGCGATTATAGGCATAATTGTAGCAACCAATCGTATTAGCAATTAATTGCATCGCATTATCGTCAATATTTTGCGAGTAAAGGGCGCGGATACGGGTATAACCATGCCGATATGTTGCGCGGCAGGATGGGGAGCGCAACATGGGTCAGGAGGGGAACCTTTGATGAGAGTCCTATTGCTCGTAATGGTAGTTGGTTTGTTCTCGCTCATCAATGGGGCGGCTATGGCGACGAACACCTTTATCCCGGGGTATTCGAGCAACACATTTACGCTCGATTTTCCAGACACGGACGAGGCGGAAGTCACCCCGCCGGTGTTTCTGCAGGGCACTGTGACACCCGGATTTGTGGTGCTGCTGGAAAACAACAGCAATATCTGCGATGTTACGACCTGGAGCGACGTGCTCGCGTTCACGCAGCTTCGAACGGGACAGACCTACGTGCAGCTCTTCTCGGATTCGCCAGAGAATACGCTGCCGAGCGACGTTACCAGCCTGGCGCTGCAGTATAAAGATTCGACCAGCGGCATAGCTCCGACCCAATTCATCATGGAAGTCGCGCCACCCACAATCTACAAAGCTGGATGCGCGACCTACCGGATTTACTCCGACATGCCGGAGATTCCGGAGGTGCACAGCACAGTGCTGGCTCTGATGGGCGCCGCACCGGTATTCGGGTATGCGCTGCGCCGCCGCAAAAGCCGAGTCTAGGGCTTACGCGAATTTTAAAGACAGTAAAGCCGGGAGTCTGCTTCTCCCGGCTTTTCTTTGAGCTTCCGGTGTATCGAGAATGAATTCGATACGGATCAACGGGACTTTCGCATTTGTTATAACGAGACTGGCGCGCAGGCGCTTTTCCCTACTTCGTAAGCCTTTAAATTGAGTTCCAGGAACTTCGGTTTAACGAGCGCCTTGATCGATTCGCGCCAGATCGAGTCATCGATGTCCAGGTGATTCGCTAAAGCGCCGATCATAACGACGTTCAGCGCGCGAACGGTGCCAAGTGCTCGGGCAATAGCGAGCGCGGAGATCAACTCCAACTTGGGAAAGGTCGATTTAAGCATACCATTGAGGTCACTCGGCCACTCGGCCTGGCCGCTCGATACGGTGACCGGACGGATTTCCTGGTCATTTACCATCGCAACGCCGCCGGGAGAGAGGAAATGCGCGAAACGAAGAGCTTCGAGCTTCTCGAATGAGATAAGGATATCTGTCTCGCCAAGGCCGATGAGAGGCGAATAGACCTTCTCACCGATGCGAAGCTGGCTTACGACGCTGCCGCCGCGTTGAGCCATGCCATGCACCTCACTCTTCTTCACATCCTTGCCGGATAGCAGCGCCACCTGGCAGAGAACCTCGCTTGCGAGAAGCGTCCCCTGCCCTCCTACACCAACCAACGATATATTAAGAATCTTTTCCATTAGAGCGCTGTCTCCTTTATCGAATCGAACTTGCACACCTGCACGCACATCCCGCAGCCTACGCAGAGAACAGAATTGATGCGGACTTTGCGCTTTTTAGGGTCGGAACCGTTATCTGAGAGCTCGATCGCGGGGCACCCAAGCTTCAGACATGCTCCGCAGGCTTTACATGCTTCCGCATCAATCGAGAACTGCCGCGCTATCTTGAAATGTCCACCAAGGATGCACGGACGCTTGCTCACCACCACCGAAGGCTCCGGTGAATCGAGTTCCTCTTTCAGAACATCATAAGTCGTTTGCAGGTCATACGGATCGACCACTCGCACCCTTTCAACACCAAGACCCCTGGCGACATCCTCGATCCTGGTCTCCGTCGTCTCCTGGCCCATAAGGGTCTTGCCGGTGCCGGGATGGTCCTGATGGCCGGTCATCGCGGTGGTGCGGTTATCAAGAACCACGATGGTGCTGCCGCCGCGATTGTAAACCACATTCAGCATGCCGGTAATACCGGAATGGAAGAATGTGCTGTCGCCCATAACGGCGGCAATGCGCCCATTCTGGCCTGCTTTTTCGAGCCCGTGCGCGTTGCCGATCGCCGCGCCCATGCATACGATCGTATCCATCGCGGAAAGCGGAGCGAATGCACCGAGGCTGTAGCAGCCGATATCGCCGGTCACGAGAGCTTTGAGCCGGTTAAGAGCAAAGAAAACGCCGCGATGCGAACAGCCGGGGCAGAGGACCGGTGGGCGGGCCGGGAGATTACCCACCGCCTCTACGGGTTTCATCGGCACGGTTCCATCGACTTCAGCGGCGAGCCGCTCGAGCCTGTCAGGATTGAGCTCGCCTATGCGAAGGTTCGTCTCCGGATGCTCGATCTTGATCCCCATAGCCAGGATCTGCTCTTCGAGGTAAGGGTCACCTTCTTCCACAATGTAGAGCTTCTTGACTGAAGCAGCGAAGTCGCGGATAAGGTTCTTGGGAAGCGGGAAGGTCATTCCGAGCTTGAGAATCGAAGCCTCGGGGAACGCCTCACGCGCGTACTGGTAACTGATTCCCGATGTAATGATGCCGATCTCATTGCCGCGTTCGATCTTCTGAAGAGGCGAGCTTTCGGAGTATTCGGAGAGCTTCGTAAGTTTTTCCTCCAGGACCACTCTCATCCTGCGCGCGAACATCGGCACGGGTACCGTGCGAGTAATATCCTTCTCATATACGCGCTCACCACGCGGCTTGCGCTCGAACGAGCCGAGATCGACGATCCCGGAGGAATGCGAGATTCGAGTGGTGGTGTGCAGGAGAACAGGGGTGTTGAACTCCTCGGACATATCCAGCGCGATCTGCGTCATATCGTAGCATTCCTGGCTATCGGAGGGCTCGAGCATCGGAATCTTCGTAAACTTCGCGAGGTTGCGATTGTCCTGTTCGTTTTGTGAACTGTGCATGCCGGGATCATCGGCGGAGACCACGACCAGGCCGCCGTTCGCGCCGAGATACACGAAGGTCATAAGCGGGTCCATCGCAACGTTCAACCCTACGTGCTTCATAGCCGTAATTGCACGGGTTCCGGCGAACGATGCGCCGATAACCACTTCCATCGCAACTTTCTCGTTAACGGCCCATTCTGAATAGATTTCGGGAAACTTGGCTACATTTTCGAGAATCTCGGTGCTCGGAGTGCCGGGATACGCCGATGCGACCCCCACCCCGCCCGCGTAAGCTCCGTGCGCGATAGCTTCATTTCCTGATAAAATTTTCTTATTAGCGACTTTCTGCATGGCAACCTCGTTTGTGCAGTGGACGTACAAAAACACGCTCGGGCAACGAATGCCGCTCGAGCGCCGGATTATCATTAGCTCTTCTTATTATATATCACTTTTGCCTGGGTTTGGGCAAGGATACAAGGCTTAAGGGTTTGTGACGCGCCAGCGCCGATATCATGAAATACGAGCAGATGGGTTCTCCTTCAGAAGCTGCGCCATCCATTGGCAGGTGTCATAAGAACATTATCATTGGTGACAGTCGCGATAAAGGCTTTGCACTGGTCGCAGCGCAGACCGCAGCAGGCTGTGATCTTATAACCCATCATTCTCCTCGATCCGCTTACTCATATTCACACATTCAAATGTAATACCGTCGTCGCTGCCGTGGATAATTCGCTCGACTTCAGCATATCCCATCGCTTTGTAGAAAGGAACAGCGTTAAGCGATGCGCGAAGGTGAAGCTCTTTAATGCCGCAATCCCGCGCGCGATCCTCGAGATATCGGATAAGCGCCGCGCCTACACCGTGCCTTGCATGATCCGGGCTCACATAGAGCATATCGATGCAGGCATCGGCAAGATCGATACAGCCGAAACCCGCTATCTCACCTCCGCGCTCAGTTACATATAATCCGCCCTGCTCAGCCCAGGCAGCGCACCTCGAGGGAGTCAACCTTCGCGACCACGCATCTATCTGTTCGGACGAATAGAAGGCGCGAGCAAGCGCTCGGATCGATTCAGCAAATATGCGACAGATGCTCTCCGCATCGGAAACTCGAGCCGGACGAATGGAATGGTATCCTGCCATAACCACGACCCTCCGTTCATCATCAACATAAAAGGGTTCAGCCCTGTCGATCTTATGTCCTGCATAAGAGAAGGAACCGCGCTCGCCGATGCGAAAGGAATGATTGGTGTTTGCCGGTGACGGCATGAATCGGGGGAAAAAGAAATGTATGTATCGGTAAGAGACGGGCATTTAGTAGGTACTTTCGGCACTATCAAAGCGGGGCTGCAGGCAATGGGGCTGGATTCGGTTGAACTCAATTATGATAGAGACTGCACCGTGCCGGCGCTCGACACGCCGGGGCGCGAATCGCTCAGGGATAAAGCCTCGATAGAATCTTATGCATATAAGTGTGCGGGAAACAGGATCAAACCGTGCGCGTTTTTGCTCGGTAACAACTTCGCGGCACCTGATCTGCAGGGAGAGTTGGACTGGGTGATATCAGCCATAAAAGCCGCGGGGCTGCTCGGTATAAAGGCTGTTCGCATCGATGCGTATCTGAGCACCCAGGATGAATGGCCGCTGGAAAAGCGAGCGCAGCAATTCGCCGATTGCATGGGCAGGATCCTGGACGCCACTCATAACCTCGACGTAGCGATGGGGGTCGAGAACCACGGATATAAGGGCAATGAGCAGGAATTTTTAGATGCGATGCTTGATAAGGTGAACTCCCCGAGAGTCGGCATCACCCTCGATACGGGAAACTTCTACTGGTACGGTTATCCTCTTGAGAAGGTGCACGAGCTCATCAAGCACTTCGCTCCGAGGGTAAAACACACGCACATGAAGAGCATCAACTATCCCGCCGATAAGCGCAACATCAAGCGCGACATAGGCTGGGAGTATATGAAATACTGCAGCCCACTGCGGGAAGGCGACCTCGATATGCACCTGATCGTAAAAACGCTCAAAGATGCCGGTTATAGGGGCGATTTATGCATCGAAAACGAATCGCTTGGGCGCTACGATCATGAGAAGCAGAAGGCTATATTGATCGATGACGCGGCGATGCTCAGGGAGATACTTAAGAATGTGTGAGAAGCATAAAACGAGCATTTGGAGAGAGATCGAATTAACTGCTGACGGTTCATGAAGCAGACAAGCGGGTATCAACCAGTCAGGCGAATGACCGATCTCTCATATCAACGGGGGGCGGACAGTGCCTGGACCAGAAAAGTGATGTTTGACGATAGCGTGCGTCACAGTTTTCGCTGAGGGAATCCAAGTGGTGACCGGAATGTAGTGCAAACGGCGGAGCCGGTAATGGCTCCGCCGTTTTGTGTACCGAGCGTTACAAGGGATTCAGGCGTTAAGTGAAGAAGGAGAGCTTGTAGTTCATATGGGATTGTCTGGTGGAGGGCGAGTCGTTGAGAGTCTACGGTTTAATGGCAGTAGTGGCGATTTTCGCCGCGGGGATGTGCTCAGGCGCAAGTGCGCAGGAAACATCAGCCGTGCCCGTTCTGCGCGCGGAACAGGTGACAAGCCCCAAGATCGACGGCATCCTCGATGACCCGTGCTGGAAAGATTGCGCCAAGCTCACGGGATTCAAAAGCAATCCACATGGAACCGACTCAACCGAACAGACCGAAGTGATGATCTGCTGCGACAGCAGTATGCTCTACGTAGCGTTCATCTGCCACGATTCTCATCCCTCCCTTATCAGAGCCACTCAGAAACAGAGGAACGGGAGTATCGGCTCGGACGATTACATCGCGCTGTTCCTCGATCCGCTTCACACGCATCTCCAGCACTACGATTTCGAGGTAACCGCGCTCGGGACTCAGTATGAAAACATACCGAACGGTTCCGCTGATAATATCACCTGGCGCGGAGACTGGTATGCGGCTGCTAAAATAACCGACACCGGATGGGTCGCCGAGATGGCTATCCCGTTCAAAATGCTCAGATACCCGAGTAAAGCCAGCACGATAGGGATTGCTTTTCAGCGGTATATGCCCCGGATCGATGAGACCGATGTGTGGCCCGATCTTGGCCCGAATAAAGAAATGGCGAGATATGCGGACCTTACTGACTTGCAGCTTCCGAGCCAGCGCGGCAGGCCCGTATTCATGCCTTATTCGGTCACATCCAGGGAGCCGGATCACTCGTTCGGGCAAATAGGGTTCGATTATAAAGAAGAACTACCGAACAACGTCATCGCCATGATGACATATAATCCAGATTTCACCGACATCCAGGACGCGGTGGCATCGATCGACTATTCGTATACGGAACGGCGGCTTCCCGAGAGCAGGCCGTTTTTCTACGAAGGGTGCCAGATGTTCATCGATGATGAGGCTTACTATTCCAGGCGGATCGGCGATATCGATATGGGATTAAAGACGTTCGGGAAAGTTGGGCCAACCTCGTTTACGTTCCTCGACGGCATCAAGCAGGGGCAATCGAACCATTTTACCTCTTCCTATGGCTATGATTTCGACCGCGATACGGGCATGTCGGTGTCCATGAGCGGGTCAACCGTCGAACAGGCATATAAAGCCAATCCCACAGATCCCGATTCGAGCATGTGCTTTTCATCGGGAGGGTTCAGGCGGTGGAGATCGGAATCGGGCACGACCACGTTCAACATCCGCCAGTTCAGCGCGATCAACTCCAACGGCGTATCCAACGGCACGAGGCTAAAGGCGGGCTTGGACAAGGCTGAAGCAGCGGGCCATCTCGGCTATAGCGTAGATTACGAAGACACCGACTCCACGTTTTATGTGAGAGACGGTTACGCCCCCCTTACCGGCGTACGCGGGGTATCGACCGGGCTCGGGTACCCCAACAACCCCGCCACTGGAAGATTCTGCTACTGGGATGTCTACACGAACCAGAAGCGCTATTGGGCGGAGGCGGGCGGATTGCATCACGAGAGCATCGATCTGGGCGCAAGCATCAGTACCAGGAGCGAGTGGGATGTGGCGGCTTATGTAAGTGACGGATCGTGGCTCGGGGGGAGAGATGCAACGAAGTTGCTGCAGATAGCCTGGCTCTCACGACACCTCTACGGCGGTGGGTCGGCTGGTTACATCAACGGCAAGCGCGCGGGGCTGGATTATAAATACTGGTGGTGCGATCAATCGCTCAAGATCGCATCAAAGCTGATGATAACCTGCCAATATGAGTTCACCAAGCTCGCGGAAGAACGAAACTCGCAATTCACAATACTCAGCAACTACGATATCACTCCGGAGCAGAGCCTGGGGGTGTGGATTGTGGGTCACGAATCGAAGGTCAACCTCTGCTGCACATACAAACAAACCGTGCGCAGCGGGTCGGATATCTACCTCATCTACGGATTCCCTAATACCGACACCACCCAGAATCGCTTCGCAGTAAAAATCGTAAGGCCGATGGAGTGGTAGGATCTGAAACTTATCAATCATAGCACAGCATCACCGGGCCCAGATAAATCGTCCCTTTTTGTTCGCGGCCACCGGTGTTATCGAGAAGGAACAGCGTGTTCCAGGAGATCGGATAGCTCATTTTACCGTCATTTTTACCGCCCCAATGGCCGCAATTCGCGCCGGTCATGTCGGCCTCAAGGCAGCGCCAGTCGGTGAAGTTCAGCACACCGAGATCGGGCTGGAACGTCTGATTGCCGGAATCATCCAGCCTGAGCCTCGCGCTTCCCGTGCCGCCGTCACCCTTGACCCACACTTTCACCCACCTGGGCTTATCAGCGATCGGAATCCGAGCGGCTTGTGATACACGAACAAACCGCCACCCAGCTCCGAAAGAATAATCCAGTTTCGCGCACACACCGGCCGGAGCGCCGGACGGGGCAGTAACATAGGTAAGCTTTGCATCACCAGGAACTTTCGGGTCGCCGTCAAGGTCGATGCGGTATTTCTGGATGTTATCGCCGGACCTGCCATCGGCGAAAGTCTCGACCAGAGCATATCGCCTGGTGGGAATGCGCACGATGTTATTGCCCTTATCGTCAACGAGCCTGCATGTAAACGAAAAAATCGACGCGGGAAGTTGAGTCGTTTTAAGGTGAAGGGTAATGTTATCCTGCCCCGGACCAAGCTCGAACGGCGCGGAATCCTTATCAAGGCGAAGCCCGTTTACATTGCCGAGGATCAATTCACCTTTGAGCCTGGGGCTTGATGGTCCCGATGCGCGATGGACCGCAATAAGCAGATCTCTGCCCGCGGGAGGAAGCACATCGATGCGGGGGCAGGCGGAGGTATCGAGCTCTACAATCCGAACGAGCGGCTGATCCATCCCCTCGACCGAAAGAGTGACCTGCACGCGCGCGTCCGGCTTGCCATCCCAGACGTAGCTGCTTGAAGTCTCTGTTTTCTCTGCTTTCAAAGGCAGGATAACAACCTTAGCCTTTGAAGATTTCAATCCGTCGGCAGAAACACTGATCTCACCCTTCGCATCGATACCCGATATCTTGGAACTAACCTTTGCGACAGTCCCATCACTCTCCTGAGCTGTTTCGGCGGTAACATCCCACGCCGACTCCAGCGCCCACCTGCGGCTCTTTTCAGCAGGTTCGATGTATTGAACAGCGCCACTCAGATTCACATTCAGCTTACCGTTCTTCACATCGACATGCTTCCTCTCGCCGGTCAGCGAGACGATATCGGCCGAGGCTACATCGAGCGGGACCGAGACGGTGTGCGGCTCACCCGTGGTCCATACCGCCATGCGATAATCGCCATCCTTACCGAAAAGCGCGAGGTAATCATCATCTGCATCGACCCAGAGCCGTTTCGAGAATGCATAACCATTAAGCTCGGTCGATAGAGTCCGCATTGCAATATATGCGGGTTTTTCATTGTAATTAAGATCGACTGTGCCGAAGTGGTGCTCATTTTCGTCAGGATTGGGGCCGTCATCGTGCCAGTCGTACCAGATGCTCAGCCGGCAACCGCTCATTATGTTGGTGAGGAAGCTGCGGATTATATATTCACCCTGCCTCTCGGCACTGATCCCCTTGCTAAAGCAGGAATACCCCCACTCCCCGCTGATTATGGGATACTCGCGTCCCGTGGGGGCATATTTGCGGATGAGCGAACGGATCTTGCTGTAATAAATCGCCGCGTCATCGGGCTTGGGCGCGCCATAGGCATGAAGAGATACGGCATCGGTGTAATTGAGGAGCCCGAGCTTGAAAGCATTTTCGATATAGCCATAATCCCACCCCGCTAGAGCTGGAGCGAGAAGCAAGCAATCGGGATCGGCTTGCTTAATAGCGGGATAAACAAGCTTTGCGAGCTTTACATAGTCCTCGACATTCGCCTGAGGCCGCCAAAACCCACCGTTGGGCTCATTCCAGAGCTCCCAGAGCACTCCTCTACCCTTGAAATGAATAACTCCGGCCTTCGCAAAAGCAACGAACGCCGCCCTGCCCTCGTCGGTATGAGGAGCCATGTCGTTATCGTAGAGAGGGTTGGCATAATCGAGGATAAATAGCGGGCGAATACCGCGAGCAGCGAGGCTGTCGACAAGCTCATCGTAGGGCTTGAAGTCATACTCACCTTTCTTCTTCTCGATATGGACCCAGGAGAAGTCCATTCGGATGAATCGGAACCCACCGCTGGCGATCTGGTTTACCTGCCTGGTCTCAGTGCCCATGAAATGAATATTCACCCCAAGGCAATCTGGAATCACAAACGAAGGAAGCCCCGAAGGCGCCGCCGCGCAAATCGAGCATATCATGCTCATCAAAACAATGGCTCCGAGATATTTCATCTTTCAACTCCTCCTTCAAAAATGGCGCTTTTTGCCATTTTCGTTCCCTTCGTGGCGAACACGACAGTCCTTGACCGGCAGTGGCCCGCAGGGCTGCGAGAGGTGCTGCGTAGCAGCCACGAGAGTGTTCATGCCACGATTCCTGAGTTATGACAGCTGACAGCTATCAGGCTATTGCAGGTAGTCTTTATCATCACAGGCAGCAAGTACGATGGTCC
>Ga0078972_1005357_pt1 | contig 32740 bp, 26 predicted proteins | sample YelNatPaOPGAMG01_FD_67568 | JGI IMG/M metagenome (GOLD analysis project Ga0078972, IMG submission 67568) | Hot spring thermophilic microbial communities from Obsidian Pool, Yellowstone National Park, USA - OP-RAMG-01 (SPADES assembly) (version 2) | ecosystem: Environmental > Aquatic > Thermal... | reverse complement strand
TAGATTTTCTGATCGCCTGCACCATCGTCTCCAGCGCTTCACCACCTACTTTAAGTCTATTCCACGCCGTTCTTGTAATGTTCAACTCGATGTCTATCACCACATCCATTATCTTCTTCTTGACCTCTTTGTCTCGAATGACAACAAATGCCCACTCTTGCCTATTTTGTGCAGATGGTGCCCAGCGAGCAGCCTCTAACACCTCCCTTACCACGTCATCGCCGACAGGCTCTGGGATAAAGGATCTTACACTTCTCCTTTTCATTATGCATTCAAAAACATCCATTCTATCAAACACCTCCGCATACTACACCGACCTTTTATTTGTAAATCTTACGTCTTTAAACCTCTATCCGGTAATAGGGTTGAGGATAAGCTGGTGTAAAGCTTTTAGCAGACCATTTTTCAAACCTTATAGAGTATTCTGCTGATATTCTTCGGAGCCCCTCCAAGACCGCCTGTGATAGATCTTCAGGGCTTAATTCTGCCCTAATATTCATCACAACATCTAATTTTGAACATACTGGCGGTTCAGAATCAAAGATGACGCCTTGACTCAAATCGACTAGGCTAGCCTTACCAGCACCGTCACTTGATGAAAAGAAGAGCTTTAGATGAGCTATGCGTCGCTTCTTCTCTACAATCGTCTTGCCGATCAAGCTCAGTAAATGGGAGAGAGGATGCTTCATCGAAATTGGCTTATTAGATGCGAGTGTAAAGGAACCGTTAAACCACCCTAGATCTGCTTCGGCTGTAGCATACATATCATAATCGACATCGACACCACCCTTCCGCTCATACCTTCTATTCAAGATGTAATCACATAGTCTATCTAGGTTATAGCCAGTTTTGGCTGAGATAAACAAACACTCCGGCTCCTCAAAATAAAACCTCTTTAACGCATCAAGCACCTTAGGTTGCTCCGACTGATCTATCAGATCGACTTTGTTAATACATATTAGATCTGCTTCTTGGAGCTGCCAAGCCATGAGAGCTAACTGTCTATCCTTAGAGGCATCTAACCCTGCTACGTTGAGCACCTTCTTCGCATCCACCAACACAACATAAGGTGCTAGATCTAACTTCCCCTTATGATACTCTGTAAGCGGGTTGTAGACGGTCGCTACAAGGTCTGTGCAGCTACCAACAGGTTCTGCAAGAATCAAATCGGGCTTGACTAAGCTCACGAGTTCGTCAACCTTCGTTATAAAATCAGGAAACCTACAGCAGAAGCAGCCATTTTGAACCTCAACAAAAGGAAAACCAGCCCAGCCAACTACCTTACTGTCAACAAGAACATCCCCCTGATCGTTCGTTACAATGGCAACCTTCAAGCTATGCTCAGAAACAAACTTCCTACCTATCGAAACTATTAACGTAGTCTTGCCAGCTCCAAGATATCCACCTATCACAGCCAGCTTAGGCATCTAACTATTCGCCTCACACACTATGCACCTTCGCCTTATTACCATATTGGTCGTAGTGCACCATCCGATCAAGATCAAGCCTCTCGTGGCCGGGGCGAACCCAAGGTGAGGGATAGTAGGAACCTATTGGTTTGGGTGGATAGCCTACGGGGATGAGGGACATGAGGCGTAGCTCTGGCGGTATATTCAATGCCCTCTTGAGGTCTTCTTCGGGTACGAGGCTATGGGTGAGCCACACAGTTCCAAGACCTAGAGCTGTAGCCATCAGCAGCATATTCATTATCGCTGCTGCTATGCTAAAGCAGAATATCTCATCATTACGCCCGGGGTAAACCCTCTTCTTCCTAGGGTCGCCGACCACAGCTATTATCACCGGGACATCAGAGAGATATTTACAGTCAGGGAGCCAAGGCATAGCATCCCAAGGAAAACTAGGGTACAACTCTTTAGCCTTTCTGTACTTCTCAACCAGCAAGCTTCTTATCCTCTCCTTTACCACTCGGTCCCTAACAACTATAAACTCCCAAGGCTGCGTGTTAGCACCTGAAGGCGCCCAGCGAGCAGCCTCTAAAATCAGGCGGATATGCTCCTCAGGCACCGCTTTCATCATATACTCTCTGATGGATCGTCTACTTTTCATAACCTCCAAAAGTTCCTCAGGCTTCAACATACCTACCATATTTGAACCTTTGGACCCCTCTTATATCAACCTTTGTAGCGATCTCATAACCCTACCATCTACCTAGATTATCTTTTTAGCACAACCTTCCTGTTTGCAACTTGCTTCTCCAGCTAAGGTCTATGGTTGTGTATCAGTAAGGCTACTTGGCGCCGCTCTAGCTGATCAAGAAAACATTTAATAACAGGTTTCGTAAGATAAGGAAATCGATCTACCTATGATTACAGCTCCACTTGAAGGAATAAAGGTTCTAGATTTCACTCACGAAGTATCTGGACCTCACTGCACAATGCTTCTAGGCGACTTAGGTGCGGAAGTGATTAAGGTAGAGGTCCCTGGGAGAGGGGACAGAGGGAGACACTGGGTCGGAATGCTTGAAACAATCTACATAACAAATAACAGAAACAAGCGCAGCATCGTCCTAGATCTTAGAACTGAAGAAGGGCGAAAGATCGCCGTCGAGCTAGCTAAAAAGGTTGATGTTATAGTGGAGAACTTCGTGCCAGGAACCTTAAAGAAATTTGGATTGGATTACGAGAGCGTCAAAAAAATCAACCCAACCATAATCTACTGCTCTATATCAGGCTATGGGCAAGACGGGCCGTATAGCAGCCGCCCCGCCTGGGATCCAATAATTGAAGCCGAATCTGGGCTGATGTCACTAACCGGAGACCCTGAACCGTGTTTACCTTCAAGGATACCTGCATCTATCATCGATTATGGCGCAGGCGTTTATGCCGCGTTGGCGATAACTTCGGCTCTTTTATATAGAGAGAAGACCGGGAAGGGTCAATTTATCGACGTCTCAATGCTTGACGTTGCATCGTTATGGGCAGGATACTGGATTGCCTACAGCTCCATAACCGGAAAAATACGAGAGAGAATGGGTTCTGCTGCGCCGGTCGGTGCACCATACCAGGTTTTTAAGACAAAGGATTCCTACGTTTTCATAGCAGCATTCGAGGACGAGCACTGGAGGAAATTCTGCCAAGTAATAAAAGCAGAGGAGTTGCTCAGCAACCCCCTCTATACGACGAAGGAGGAGAGATATGCAAATAGGTCAAGCCTAGTAGAAAAACTTAACAGTATACTACAAGGCTGGGAAACTGCAAAGCTTGTAGACGCTTTAGTTGCTGCTGGAGTGCCTTGTGCGCCAGTAAATACCACACTACAAGTGGCAAATCACCCGCAATTAATCCATCGTAATATGATACTTGAGATTCAATACAAAGGGCAGAAAGTAAAGGTGCCAGGCATACCTTTTAAGTTCTCTGAGTGTCAACTAAAGATTAGGCATCTACCCCCAGCGGAGGTCGGTCAGCATACAAAGGAAGTTCTACGTGAATTCGCATTAACACAGTAACCTCTCTTAACCGCTTGAATCGCGCTGTTTTGCTGATCAAAAATATTATGAATAGTTTTTTTATGCGACTAGATTCTTTCGATAAATATGTTGCCCAGATAGATGTCGTTTCTATCGATTTTTAAGCGTAGTTCTTTGGGCGCATAGCCTGCGTATGCGATTCTTAAACTGTATGTTGTGTCAGAGTCCAAGCCATCAAATTCGAAGCCGCCGAACGAGTCTGTGAATACCGTTTTATTTACACCCGTTCTCTCGTTTATAAGAGTTACCTCAACACCCTCAGCACATTCATCCGTATCTTTGCAGACAATGTTTCCGGCTATGAAGTATTTAGTTATTCTGTAAAGATTCATGTAATAGACATTTGGCTTTGTATCGTACTCTGGATGGTAGGGTTCAGCCAACCCTCCCTTTACTATTTTACTTACTTCACTTTGATCATCCTCTAAATCGCCGAAGATCATAGCCCCGCTTGGGCAGGCTTGAACACATCTAGGGGTTTTACCGCTTTCAATACGGTGAACACAGAAGGTGCACTTCTGCGGGATACCCTTTTCGTCGTTCCAGCTCACTACATGATAGGGACAACCCTCTACAATTTCTCTTTGACCAGCTGCTCTTTGAGGGTCTATAACCACTACTCCATCCGCTCTAACATATACTGCGTTGTTTCTAGCCACTTTCGCGCAGGGAGGATCGCCACACTGCATGCAGAGGATCGGCATATAGGCGACCTTTACATGAGGGAACTTCCCTCTTTCTCTTTTCATCAACCTTATCAACGTTTGATCCAGTTTCTTTATGCCCACCGAGTAGGGTGGATAATCATTATCCCAGAATTCGTCTTTGCAAGCGATAAAACATGAGTAGCAGGCTATGCACTTATCTATGTCGATAACCATCGCCCATCTTGCCATTCTTTCACCCCCACTTTGATACCTCTACCATACATGAGTTTGGTGCCATTCCGCTAGCGTTTTTAGACATTAAACGGGCTGGCGTCAGTATATTGATGCACCCTCCACGATCAGGAGATTCTCCAGGCTCGCCAAGAGGATCATATATAGCGCTCGCCTCATAGGAATGTACGACTCCTGGCCGTATTCTTTCTGTGACTTCGGCTATGCAGATAACAGCTCCCCTATCGTTGTACACTTTAACCAAGTCGCCGTCAACTATCCCTCTTTTACTCGCATCCTCCGGGTTTATTCTGAGTATCCAGTAGTAGTACCCATCTTTACCCTTACGCCTATGGTCAGGGATGTCATTAATCCAGCTCTCTTTACCATCATACTGTGTGAAGAAGGTATAACGTGGGTGTGGCGATACCAATTGAAGTGGATATTTTTGTGCAGCAGGGCTTTCAGGTCCCTCCCACGACGGTATATACTTCGGTATAGGCGGTCTCTCGGGGTCTGATGGATCAAACCTTTTCAAGGTGGTTGATTCGAATTCCAGTAACCCGGATGGTGTTCCAAGGCCGCATCCGTCTGGAATACCCATGATTCTACCTCCTGTAAGCCCTGTATCTGGTGTGTCCCTTTTTCTCGCTTCGGCGAACCATCTCAAAGCCGGTGTTGGTTTGTATGGCTTAGGTAGTGGAACAACGAAGTACCCCTTTTTCTTAAACTCTTCCCAAGTAAGATATTTCGATAGATCTGTAACCTCGAACAGTCTCTTCACCCAATCAAGTTCTGTCATTCCGTTTTCCGTATATTTCTCATAGAACCCTAACCTTTTTGCAACAGTTGCGAATATCTGGTAATCGGATTTCGATTCACCGAGAGGCTCTATACACTTCATCTGGAAAACTATTATCCGGTGGTTTGTTGAATCGGATAGGTGCGGTGTGTATCCGCCTGATGAAGCCCATTCTCCGATATCCCATCTTTCAAAGTTTGTGCACGCAGGTAGTATTAGATCGGCAAATTTAGCTTCACCTTCGAACCAGATCGCTTGGTTGACGACGAACTCAAGTTTTGGGCTTCTGTACATTCTAACCCATCTATTGGTCTCGGTCATTGTGGAGATGTAGGCCGTACCATATCTCCAGAACATCTTAGCTGTGGGAAAGCCGTCTTCAGGATATTTGTACTCTCTGAACTGCGCCTCAGGATACGCGCCTGCAAAACCCTTTCCCCTCCACCTCACTGGTGGATTCAAAATAGCTTCAGGTAAGAGGAGCCTCAAAATGTGCTGCCCTTGAGGCTCATTTACGGTCCATCTGACAGGCATCTTAGTGACTCCTCTAGATAGTAGGATGGCCCCAGCTGTGTTAGTTGCGTCCCCTGAGATGCCTCCTTCAGCGTAGCCTGGGAAGTAGAATTGCGCGTTATATGGTACTCCAGCTGTTGTACCCCATATATTCCTTCCAGGCTTGCCTAAGCCCTGCATAGCGGCTAAAAGAACCATCATCCTAGCCCATTCGTGGCCGTAGGCAGCTCTGCAGGCGCCTCCCATTCCACCTCGTCCTATAGCAAGCATAGTCTTCTTCCTCGCCCATTCTCTTGCCAGCGCCCTTATCTCTCTAGCGGGTACGTCGCATTTCTCTTCAGCCCACTCAGGGGTCTTTGGTACTCCGTCATCTTTACCTAAAACATAGTCCCGCCATTTTTCGAAGCCTAAAGTTCTTTTTTCAATATAATCCTTGTCATATGTATCTTCTTTGATCCACGTGTAAGCGATAGCTAGAGCCAAGGCTGTGTCTGTTCCAACCTTTGGAGCGAGCCATTTATCGGCGAAGTTCATCGCGGTCCAATTGAAGAAGGGGTCGATAAAGATCATCCTTACACCAAGTTCCTTTAACCAGAACCTCCAAGGCACAGATTCGTTACCCGCGTATGTACCTAGCGTTGCGTGTGGATCGCAAGACCAGAAGACAAGAAGCTCACAGTGCTTTAGGCCGTCTTCAAGAAGGTCGTATTGCTCTGGGATTCCCAGCCTCCACGAGAAACCCCAGTGGTGCATCGCACCCCAGAACCACCCCTCCCAGCTGTCTGGGTTATGATCCACATATGTGGCTCCTAGCATAGCCATGAATCTGTGGTAAGCGCTGAACCTATATCCCACATTTCCCCAGCTATGATGTGAAGACGGTGTTGTGATTATCGCTGGGGCGCCATAGTTTCTAATGATACGTTCAATTTCTGATGATAGGATATCAAGAGCCTCTTCCCAACTTATTCGCTCGTATGCTGATTTGCCTCTGTTTTCTGGGTTCCTCGAACCGTTTGGGTTAAAGTCTACTCTTTTAAGTGGGTAAAGAATCCTATTGGGAGCATATACTCTGGCTCTTGTTGATAAGGTCCAAGATGCGACCAACGCTTTTCTTGGAGGTGAGAATTTCCGCCCTCTTGCTTCAATAACCCACGATTCCGCATCATCTTGGCTCAATTCAAGCGGTTCAACGCGCACTATCTTACCATCTTCTACATACACGAAGACAGGTCCGCCTTTCGTACAATTGGTATACCGCACCACTTTTTCAGCCATAAATACGAGCACCTATCTTCTTAATGCTCAACTCCCTTAAAAGTTTATTGTGATTCTTTTGTCGAATTTGTACTTCAGTTAGCTGGCTACATCCATTGTCAAGAGAAATATCCAATAAGATAAGAGCCTCTTTAGACCATACTTATAATAACAATTGTTTCGTTGAAAAGTTGATAATGGTTTAAGTCTTCACTACAGCTGCGAAGCCTTTTTCTCTCATGCATCTTGCCCTATCTTCAGCAGCTTTAGTGGCCCAGAGGAATACGTTTCGCTTCTTAGCCCAATCATAGGCTACGTAGAATCTGTCGTCATCCTTTACGCATTCGACTATAAGATCAGCGATGCCTTCGAATTCCCCTCGATCCGTGATAAATTGATGCGATTGCTCCCATAGTTTGTATGCTATCTTCTCATAACTTGCTTGGATGCCATTTTCGGCGAGAGTCTTCATCTTGTCCTCTATACTTTCAGCCACCACAACTAAGCAGTTCTTCTTTCTCTTCCAGTCTACCGCAACATAACCGTGCTCGTTGGATTTAAGGGATGGGGCGAGCTTCTCCATCATCGATCTGTATTGTGAGATGTCGGTTGCAGAGGGTGATGTGATCTCGTATCCGCTCAAGGGCATCTCTTTCGCATCAAAAGTGATGAGCTCTTCCTCCGGTTTAAAGAGGTCAACCTCTCCTTCACGTGGTATAAAGATCACTGCTCAACACCTACCTTTTGTCCCACCACATACCCTATTTAATAGTTTTTCGCTTGACGGGTATAGGGGATAGAGGCTTAACCAGCACCGCAAATCTGATTCTCATCGACGCAGACTGGTAGATCTTCTCTTTCGAGGATCAGGCTACCATCCTCTTTTTCCTTTAGCTTTATGGGTGGTTTTCGTGAAGCCAGTTTATCGATCATACCTTTTATCCTCTCTATATACATCTTTTCTAACTCAGGATCTGTTTTCACGACCCTCTTGGCGACTCTGTCGCAGTAATCACAGCCTACGCAGGCGATTAAGCAAGGTGGATCGTTCTTTACAAAGAATTCATACCACCCATCCAGCGAACGGTTGTCGATAGATATCTTAAGTGGAGGGAGGGGCCTAGCGCTTGGGTCGAACATATCCTTGGAGAAGTGCAGATAGGAGTTATCGATCAAAGCGTAGATATCTCCTTCATACTTACCGGAGAGGTAGGCTTCGACGAGCCTCAGAAGGATTTTGGCTGGTAGACCTCTACCAGCGATCTTGATGTAATCGATACCGATTTCTGTGTAATACCTTACGTCCTCAGGTCTAAACCACGGTGCCCTTATGATCTCCTTATGGTTGGTCAGTCTTTCAAGGGTGCATCTCATGAATGGGTAGGGCAGATATGTAAAGCCAACCTTATCTTCAACCACATACTGAGAGACGTGAGCGTTTATTGTGTCGTGGTAGGTCTTCATAGGGCATTTGAGCAAACCACCGTTATTAGCTATCACCTCAAGATCTGCTCTAATCTCTCTCCTTATTAGCTTGAGTAGCTTAAAGCAGCGGTTAATATCTTCATTCAACGTAAGCCTATCTGCTCCGAGTTTCTCATACATTAAAGCCCGCTCTAAAGAGTCTATGTAGCAGATGGAGGACGCATTGATCTTGAACTCGGGGTAGTTCTTAGCCACGTACTCGATAAGATAGGGTATCGCGATTATGAGAGTATCAACCTTCATGCTTGAAAGACTATTTAGGAGGTCGTCGAGGCTCTTATGACCCCACTCCGTATACTCTACAAGGTTCATGCATACCGGGTTCAGGGTGAAGGCGAACTCCATTCCATATGAGTGGGCTTGTTCAACGTGTTTTGCAAACCTCTCTTCATTAACCTTCGGGAGGATTGTTGAAGCCCTACCAGTGCCAAAGGCTGTCTTGAACGAGCCGTAGATTTCGTGGACGCGTGCGTTCAAATCCTTATACTTCCTATTCAGCTTGTCGACTTCGTCCAAGAAGTGGTCTTCGAAGGTAGTTGGTACGCAGAGCTTTGTCATCGGTTCTCCCAAAGACTCTGAACACCTATTCTTTATATTACTACGCCCCCTTAATTAGTTTGCCCTATCGAAAATTGGTTACTGGATGATTTTATAGGCGTAAGGATACCTTACCTCTTAAAAAATCAACTACGCATTAAATGTCAAAAGTAAAAAAGGGGAAGAGGGTTTAGGTTGTAGCGCCTATGAGAACCCTACAGGGGACGACCATATGTCTCTTCTCTTCTGCATCAGCTCCTTGACCACACATTCATCACAGAATAGCTTGAAGGCGTAGCCTTCAAGCTCAAGCGGGGCTTGGCAGTAGCCGTAGCCGTAGATGCATCTGTGGTTCTTCTTTTCATCCGAGAGCATCTATACCTGTCGCCTTGTAGACTTTACAGAGGAGACCTCTATTGGTCCAGTTGCCGCACTCCCTGTCGAGTGTTTCGGGTTCATCGAGGGTCAGAACGTTCGCGTTGGAGATGAAGACGCCGTGAAGATACGGCTCTTCTCCGGGCATTTCGGGGAACCACCAGCTTGCCTCGCAGTTCACCACTCTCGGGTGAATGGCGGTCGTTAACCTAGCCCTCTGTCTTATCCTTCCTCTAGGTGTCTCAATCCAGACCCAGTCCCCGTCAGCTATACCGAGCTCACGCGCCGTTTCTGGGTGTATCTCCACAAGCGGCCACGGGTGCTGCTCTCTCATACCGTAGCCCCAGTGCCTATGCTCCGAGTGGAACTGCGGCCTAAACCTCCCTCCGGTGGTCAGTATCAGTGGGTATTCCCTTGCGAGTGTAGGTTTGCTTATGGGGCTTTCAACCGGCTCCTCATATTTTGGTAACGGATCCAGACCGAGTAGCTCAAAGGTGTAGTTGTAGATTTGGGCACGCTTACTGACGGTAGCGAAGCCGAATGGCTTACCGGTCTTGGGGTTTATCTGCTCGTACTGCTTTTCAATAGGTGTGTAGATTATACATTTCTTCACCGCTTCCTCGAATGTCATACCTATAGATGACAACCTGTAGTCGATCACTTCACGATAATCCTTCCAGGGGAAGTATTCGCCCCACCCGAACCTTTCAGCTAGTCCTTTGAAGAAGTCGTATTCATTCTTCCGCTCACCGAGCGGCTTAACCGCAGCATCCCAGACCGCTACAGCCGAGTGGAAGTCTTCGAAGGTGCCACAGTAAGGCCTTTCGAACATCTTAGACTGCATCGGCAGAACATAGTCTGCTAGCTGCGCTGTTGGTGTCATCCAGTATTCAAGCACAACGTGAAGTTCCAATCCAGGGTGTTTAAGGGCTTTATAGACGAGCTTTGTGTTGGCTGCGTAGACGAGCGGGTTACCTCCGAAGGTTATCAGACCCTTGATCGGGTAAGGTTTCCCAGTTATTATGGCGCGCCAGAGGAGAGGGATGGGTGGTTGGAACATGTGCCCAGACATGCATTGAGGAACGCCGTAGCGCTCTTTGTAGTACTTGCTGGTGATATCGTACTGGGGCCAACCCTGTACTGGGTATTCTAAGATGCCTAACTGCTTTCTTTTCATCTCCGGTGGGAGTTTGTCTTCGAGTTGGAGGTGTGCGTCTCTAATGAACTGTTTACCGTTTACAACCGGGCCTGGGTAGGTCATGTGGTCTCCACCTATGACGTCCAGGTTTCCGGTTATCGCCCTGAGTATCGTTTTGCAGAGCTCTGCTTCTGTCGCGTTGATGCCTATTTGGTCAAGAGCTACACCTCTGTATATGCAAGCAGGCCTTATACTGCCGTACATTCGTGCCGATTCGATGATCTTCTCCTTCGGTACCCAAGTTATCTTTTCAGCCCATTCTGGGGTGCAGGGCTCAACACGGTCGATGATCATCTGCCAAGCAGTCTTGCACTCTACTTCTCTGCCATCCGCTAACTTCACCTTGAACGTTCCCTTGAGTGCGGGCTTTGTACCCTTCGGCTCATACTCCATCTTCTGAGGGTTCCATATTGCTGGTCCACCTGTTACTGTATCCCACACAACGAACTTCTCCTTAGAGCCGCCTGGCTTCACATCGCTTTCGGTCAGCATCTTTCTCGGCTCAACCTGTACTAAAAATGGTGCGTTTGTCCACTTTTCGACAAATTGTTTATCGTAAAGCTCGTTCTCGATTATGTAGCGTATCCAAGCCATGAAGAGAGCGACATCGGTGCCTGGTCTGATCTGAAGCCAGACGTCTGAGTTTCTAGCTGACTCGGTCATTCTCGGGTCTATTGTGATGAGCTTGGTCTTCCCCGCTCTCTTTCTAGCCATTATCACGTGCCAGTGGAGGGGTAGAGATTCAGGCGGGTTTCTGCTCGCAAGCACTATTAGAGCTGCGTTAGCTATATCAGGCGTATGTGTGTTTGTGCCTAGCATACCGTATTGTATGGCGACGCAGTTTGTGGAGCAGATGGTTCCTGGTCCGAAAGTGTTCGCTGGGTTACCGTAGAGGTTGAGGAACCTTGCCCTAGCCCAGTATAAGTCAGATCTGTATGTGCCTTCGCATGTTGCTATCGCCTCTGGACCATATTTGTCTCTGATCTCTTTAAGCTTATCAGCTATTTCGTCGAGGGCTTGCTCCCAACTGATCCTTTGCCACTTGTTCTCACCTCTTTCACCTACCCTCTTTAAGGGGTAGAGTAGCTGCGCTGGGTGGTAAAGCCATTCAACTGAATGCGTAACCCTATCCTTGCATACGAACCCTCTGCTCACCGGATGGTTAGGATTTCCCTCAACCCTAACCAGCTTTCCTGTCTTTTTGTCTACGTAAGCCAACATGCCGCAGCGTACCCAACAGCAAGGCGCACCATTGTGTCCGCCAATAATTTTCACTTCAAGATCCTGCGATTCTGCCAACTTCACTATTACACCAGATGGTTATTGGTTCAATCTCTTATTTAAATTTTTACACACTCATCGAGTCCATTAATGACTTATCCAAACGGCAATATGGTTCTTTTAAACTATGTTTCTTAAAATTAAGATTCTTATAAAACGTGTCGTGCGGTTTTCCCTAGGTGGAAGAAGGAATACTAGGTGGATAGCCTCAGCTTTACCTGATTTTGATTCTGCTTCTTATGAGTCCCCAGATTCCTTTGCGCGCTAGGAAGAAGATTATTAGAAATATTAGACCGAAGAAGATGAGATCCATTCCTGCTCTCCAGCCGAATATTACTCGGAGGTATTCGCCTACCCCGACTCTTATAACCGAACCTATTAATGGTCCTATGATGGTAGCGGCTCCTCCTATTATAGTTATTAGTACGGGTTCGATTGAAGTGAATAATGTGAGAACTCCGCCTGGATCCATGGCTGGGTCTATGTAAGAAATGTAGATAGCGTATAAAGAGCCAACAACTCCTGCGATGAAGCCGCTTATGAACATCGTGAACAATTTTAGCCTAAAGGCGTTTACGCCAAGTGTCATCGCAGCGTCTTCATCGTCTCTGATCGATCGCAATAGCAACCCGTAACGAGACTTTGATAGGGTATACACAGCGTAAAAGGAGAGAATCATTATGACAAGTGTGATATAGTAGTATGGCAGCTTTTCTGTAAAGTCTATGGTGAAGAATGGTGTTGTAATTGGTGGTGGTACTCTTATTGTGATCCCTATTGCACCATTCGTAAATTCTGAGTTCATTACTATGAGCCTTGCAACTTCGGTTGCAGCTAACGTTGCTAAAGCGAAGTATGGGCCCCTTAGCCTAAAACATACGGCTCCAATCGCTATACCCAGTAGTGCTCCCACGAATCCTCCTAGAATGAGTGAAGGCCAAGGATTAGTTTTAAAATACTCTGTGTGCAGCGTAAGTATGCCAGCCGTATATGCGCCCATTCCGAAGAATAGTGCGTGCCCTAGCGATGGTTGGCCAGCGTATCCGGCTAGCAGGTTCCATGATTGAGCAAGGGCGGCGAACGAAAAGATAAGCACTATAATATGTAGGAGGTACGTCTGAGTGGCAATCTGTAGGGGTGCAATTAGCGCGATAATGATTAAAGCGATCAGTAGAATGGTTCTTAGACTTGGTTTCATAGCCAAATTACCCCCGTGTAAACAATCCTTTGGGTCTGAATATGAGTACCAATAGGAAAAGTATGAATCCCACAACCGGGGTTAGTGAGTAAGGAAGTTGTATAGTTGCTGCTGCTTGAACGATGCCTATGATGATGCCTCCGAAGATTGTGCCTGCGACGTTACCTAAGCCTGTGAAGACACAGATTATCAGAGCGTATAGTGTTAGGAGTATTCCGAGATATGGATAGATGTAGTAGATTAAGGCGAGAATCGCGCCTCCAGAACCTGCTAAGGCTATCCCTAAACCTCCTCCTATTAATCGAATCGTATTAGAACTTATGCCCAAGGATTCTGCTGCTTCTGGGTCTTGGCTTACAGCTCTAATTGCTACACCTATTTTGGTTCTTGATAGGAAGAGCTGTGTAAGAATTATTAGAATAATGGTTAACACAAACGCCACAACGTAGCTACCGCCTACGGAAATCGGGCCAAAGGAGTATTTACCAAACTCCACCGGGATGGTCCTATAGTCCCCGCCCCAAAATAGTAGCATAACGTTCTCCATGAATATAGATAGGCCGAACGTTAGGATGATGGATCCAAGCATTTCGCCGATGACGTGTTTAAACACAAATCGAGTTAAGATCATTCCAATGCAAAAGAACAACGCAAAAGAAATCGGTATCGATAGAAGTGGTGATATATTGTATAATGTGAATAGCCAGAAGGATGTGAACATTCCTAACACAGCGAAGTCGCCGTGTGCCAAGTTTTTGATACTCATTACTCCGAAGATTAGGCTCATGCCCATCGCTATAGTCGCGTATATGGCTCCAAGCATAAGCCCGTGTACAACAATACTTGATAGCAGATCTCCTAAAACTACCATACTGCTGAAGGTTCTTTCTTTGGTATTTAAAAGGTTTACTCTGTGTTAGAGCTCGCTTCTCACAAACCGATAAAATTTATAATTTCGTGCAGCGCTCTGCTCAAATTATTTACTCAGCGAATAGTCAAAAAGATGGATGAGGGAGCGATGATGTGCGCTCCCCTTTATGGTAAGGCGTTATTTGGGTGGAAGCAGAGGATCAGCCACTTTGTAGACTGGTGAGTAGACTGTGTGGAAGGTGAGACCTTGGGCTGACCAGAGGTCTGTCGGTTTTGCGGGCTGTATCTGGATTATCGTGCAGCCCATCGTAGGCCCGGTTAACGAATACGCTAGTTGCCCGTTTGCTTCAAAGTAGAGTTCCCCGGTCCAATCTAGGTAGAATTTCATCGTGGCAAGACCGTTTCTAATCATCTCTCGGATTGCTGTGACGTCGTCGTTTGCGAACATCTGTTTCACTTTGTCAGGGTTCTCCTCAGCTGCTTTCTCAATCAGTTCTTTAAGTATATACATCCCGGCATACCCGGTCCAGCCTTGGAAGTCTGGAGGATATCCGTACCTAGCCATGAAGGCTTTAGCAACCCTAAGTCCTGCGTCTGCGCTTGGATAGTTCCTATCCCACCAGTATTCGTTTGCTACGAACCAATATGCGACGTTCTCGCCAGCCAGCTCGATGAGCGCAGGGGTCTGCATACCTGCGCCGCCTATGCTTACCCATATTGGGTTGAAACCTATCTCCTTAGACTGTTTGGCGATCAAAACGGTGTCTGTTAAGTAGCCAGACGCCGCAACCACATCGGGGTTCAAAGCCTTTAGCTTCTCAAGTACTGGTTTGAAGTCTAGTGCACCAGCAGTGTAGGCTTCAACAGCAACTATCTCCCACTTCAGACCTTTTCCTTCGACCATCTTTAGGAATTCATTCTTATCCGATACACCCATAAGGGTGTTTTCATGAAGCACCGCGACTTTCAGCGGTCTTCCTAACTTCAGCATCGGTTCAAGCTGCTTACTCAGGAATTCTGTGGCCACTAGGGAGAACATTGTGCTGTTCGGAGGTGTCTTGAACCAGTATTTCCAACCTTGCTCACAAAGCTCCTTAGCCGACGAGCCGATAGAGAGAACAGGGGTCTTATACTTCTCTGCAATTGGCATGGCGGACATCGCACCGCTGCTTGTGAAGTAGCCCCTCACCACGTGCACCTTATTCACCGTAATCACCTTCTCTGTGGCAGAGATGGCGACCTTTGCATCCCCAGCGAAGTCCTCTACAAACAGCTTGATCTTAGCCCCTAGTATACCACCAGCCTCATTTATCTCATCAGTCGCTAAGAGCGCACCGCGATACCCAGATTGACCGAAGGCAGCCATAGCGCCTGAGAGAGGCAAGACTATACCTACTCTGAGCTCATATCCCTCCAAGATCGGCTTTGCTGGTGTGGCGGTTGTCGCTACTGTCGTTGTCACGGTGGTTGTTACTGTTCTTGTTACTGTGGTTGTTGTTGGAGGCGCTGTTGCGGTTACGGTTGTTGTGTATGGTGCTCCTGGTGCTAGGGTTGTTGTTGATGTAACCGTCTGTGTCAGAGTTTCACGACGAGTTTCTGTAACCGTCTGTGTCACAGTTGTGGTTGTGACTTGACTTGCCCCACCAAGGTAGCCTCCTACACCAGCAATGATGATAAGGACTATGGCGACTGCTGCGATAACACGTGTGCTAACCAAAGCCATCACGCACAGATTTATCGTATCTGCTACTATATTAATTTAACTGTCATGCTGCTTTGTTGCACGATTTAACCGCCAAGCAGACGTAAAAGGAAAGAAATAAAAGCCTAGAGGATAGCCTGTAGACAATTCAGATTGAGCACTAACTAAGAGTTTCATCTGCCAGTCCTAAGTAGCACAAGATATTCGCCTTGATCACCATACCTCGATGGTACTGACATCTTTATAGACTACTGATTAAAAATATATAAATCCGTGTGAAAGATGGTAAGTCGAGATACTTTGGCGTTATTAGAAGTCAATGAGCTACGCAAGAACTTTGGCGGTGTGGTAGCTTTAAGCAAGGTTGAACTAAAAGTCGACAAAGGGGAAATAGTGGGCCTCATCGGACCAAATGGTGCAGGCAAAACAACTCTTTATAATTGCATAACTGGCTTCTATAAGCCTACATCCGGCAGAGTAATGTTCGACGGCAAAGACATCACAGGTTTACCAAGCCATAAAATATGCAAACTAGGAATAGCAAGAACCTTCCAAATCCCCCGCCCATTTATGACTCTTACACTATTTGAAAACGTTATGGTAGGCGCGTTAGGGATAGGCATGACGCTAAAGGAAGCAAATGAACACGCTAAGAAGATAATAGGCTTCCTTATGCTAGATGATTACGCTAATCAACCCATAGGTAAGTTAAACTTCAACTATAGAAGGCGTTGCGAGATGGCTAGAGCGTTAGCAACCAAACCTAAACTCCTTATGCTTGATGAAACATTCGCTGGTTTAAACCCAAGAGAAACAGATGACATGATAGAAACAGTTAAGAAAATCCATAAAGAAGGTACAACGATTATGTTAACGGAGCACGTGATGAAGGTTGTTATGTCATTAGCGGAGCGAATACTTGTGCTTCACCAGGGTACTCTGATAGCTGAGGGGCCACCAGCGAAGATCTCAACCGACGCTAACGTGATAGAAGCCTATTTAGGTAGGATGCCTACCACGTAGGTGGTTTACATGCTAGAAGTAGAAAATATTGATGCAGCATATGGAAGCCTACAGGTCTTATGGGATGTCAGTCTAAAGATATCAGAAGGAGAGATGGTTTCGGTCATTGGAAGCAACGGAGCCGGTAAAACAACCTTGTTAAGAACCATAGGCGGACTACTATACCCGAAGAAGGGTAGAATAAAGTTCTTCAACAACGACATCACAACCTCTAAACCTACGGTAAGAGCAGCACACGGCATCGCACACGTCATGGAAGGAAGAAGGCTCTTTCCGCAACTAACCGTAGAAGAAAATCTAAAAATGGGCGCCTACCTTTCAGAAGCTTGGAAGAAGCGGCACGAAACTATCGAGACGGTATTTGAACTCTTCCCCAGACTAAAAGAGAGGAGGAAGCAGTTAGCTGGAACATTGAGCGGCGGTGAACAGCAGATGCTCGCTATCGGCAGAGCTCTGATGATGAGACCCAAATTACTCCTACTAGATGAACCTTCTCTCGGCATTGCTCCTAAATTAGCCTTATCTATATTTGATACTATAAAAAAGATAAATGATAGAGAGAAAACCGCTATCCTACTAGTCGAACAGAATGTATACCTCTCCCTACAACTCACGCAAAGAGCGTACGTAATCGAGAACGGGAGAATAGTTTTAGAGGGAATGTCCGAAAAACTCTTGGAAAATCCAGAAGTAAAAAAGAGCTATCTAGGGAAATAAAACTCCACACTGCACCATAAGAAGATGGCTCTATTTATCAATCTCAGAGTACTTGATTAAGCACCTTCTGCGATTCAACGAGAACTGATCGTAGAAATCTTCATATATCAATTATTGCAGCTTAAGGTGATGAGCTGAAATTGGAAATTAAATCTTCTCAACAAAAGGGTCCGAGCTCGAATTCTCCACAATCTAAGGCTGAAACCGATCCTCCATATAGGGTTGAACACCTACCCTCTGGATTAGGCGGCTTTTGCTACTCCCCTCCTCCGATGGAGGTGCACGTCAAGGATAACCATATAGTAAGGATCTTACCCTGCCATTTTCCAGAGGAGACGAGGGTTTGGGAGATTAAGACAGATCGAGGCTTGTTTACAAGACCGAAGAAAGCAGTCCCCCATCCTCTAATGTTAGCTTATCGAAACCGCGTCTACGCGCCTACTAGAGTTAAGTACCCTATGAAGAGGGTTGATTGGAGCCCAGATAACCCTAACCCACAAAACAGAGGTAAGTCTGGTTACGTCAGAATCTCCTGGGACGAAGCCATCGATATAATCGTCAAAATGATCAAAAGGATTAAGGAGAAGTACGGTGACTGCACACCAATATTAGTACAGGGCGATGGGCACGGGCAATCAGGCTTTCTGCACACCATGCACTTCTACGGCCATATGCTATTTGACAAGCTAGGTTTCGGATGGACTCAGCAGATCAGAAACCCAGACAGCTGGGAGGGCTACTATTGGGGAGCAAAACTTGTGTGGGGTTTTGATCCGACCCTCGGTGAACCATACACAGACGGCGTTTGGGAGAACGTTCTACAACATGGTGAAGTCGTTATATTCTCAGGGTGTGATCCAGAAACAACGGCTGCTGGCTTCAGCTCCCACGCCACACATCTATGTGAAGCACTAAAAAAGGCAGGGATTAAGATAATAGCAATATCACCGGACCTAAATTATAGCGAAGCAGTTTGGGCCGATAAGTGGATCCCAATAAACCCCAATACAGACGCAGCACTATACCTAGCCTTAGCATATGTATGGATCAAGGAGAATCTCTATGACAAAGATTACGTTCAGAGATGCTGCATAGGCTTCGAAGGTTTTATGAAACATGTGCTTGGAGAAGATGATGGTGTTCCAAAGACGCCTGAATGGGCTGAGAAGATAACAGGCGTACCCGCATGGGAGATAAAGGCTCTAGCAAGAGTTTGGGCTAGCAAGAAGACGTCTCTAGCGGTCGTCTACGGTGGCTCTAAGATTAGGGGCCCATACTCCCATATCCCCGGTAGAATGGAAGCATATGCTCTTGCTATGCAAGGGCTGGGGAAAGATGGTAGACAATTCTTGAGATTCTGGATCTCATCTAGATTAAATGTAAAGGATATCGCGCCATTACCCGTCTATCCTGATGTGTTGACAGAGGCGCGTACCTACATCCCCAGAACCGCTTACGCCTTTAAGGTTCAACCGCCGCCAGCTATACCACTCATAAAAACCCTGGTTCCAGATGCGATACTAAATCCCCCTGTGACGTGGTGGTGCTCTGGCGCTCAAATGAACACGATGCAAGACCTCTTTGTGAAATATAGATACCCTCCGGTAGATGGGCATGCTGGTATCAGAATGATATGGAACGAAAATGGCTGCTACACGACCTGCTGGCACGGATACCAGTTCATCGAAGCTTTGAGAAGCCCGAAGATCGAGTTTCATCTGGTGATCCACCCGTGGTTCGAAAATGATGCCCTGTTTGCGGATCTAATCTTGCCTGGACTAACTGATTTTGAGGTGGATGATCTAGTGGTTAGCGCAAGGTCTGAAATCATTGGCTTAGTGTACCACGAAAGGATTATTGAACCGATTGGTGAATCAAAGAGCGACTACGAAATTCATAGGATGATTGCAGAGAGGCTGGCAAAGGAGTTCAATAAGCCTGAGCTGCTTCAAGCCTTTCCAGAGCCTGAAGTCGTTCTCAAGGAGTTCTATGAGAAGACATTAGCCTACAGAAAGTATGGCATAAGCTGGGAAGAGTTCAAGAAGAGCAAGAAACTTATCATCTACAGCCACCCATCCTGGGAAGAGTGGGTTGAAATCAAGAAGAGGTACGGATACGAGGCATACGATTGCTTCATGGGTAAATTCTACAAGAACGGCTCAGGCTTAGAAACGCCTAGCAGCAAAATAGAGTTTCAATCACAATTAGCTTTGAAGCACGCACCCAACGATCCCGAAAGACCACCTATAGCTAAATGGATTGAGCACCACGAGTTGCCAACTTCAGCAAAAAGCCAGAAGTACCCGTTCCTATTATGTTCCAACCACCCAAGGTATAGGTTTCATTCGCAAGGAGACGAAATAATGTGGTTAAGGGAGGCATACAGAGTCAAAGGAGAGGACGGTTACCTCTACGAGGCTGTTTGGATTCACCCTTCTGACGCTGAGAGACTAGGGGTAAAGACCGGCGATGTTGTAATGATTTATAACGATTTAGGCTCTGTTCTTGCAGGGGTCTTGGTTACAGAGAAGATCAAACCAGGTGTTATATCCATAGATCACGGTGCAAGGTTAGATCCGCTTAGCGTCGAAGACAGGATCGATAGAGGTGGTGCGATAGACCTCTTAACGCCAACACCATCCTTCAAATATAAGAGAGGCGAAGAGATTAGGGTCCCCGAACAGGTCTGCTCAGGATTCTTGGTTGGGGTTAAAAAAGTTGACCTAGAAGAGCTGAAGAAGAAATATCCTCAAGCATTCACGAGGAAGATGCATCCCATTATGGGTCCGGTAACAGAGGCTTACCTAACTGAGGAGGTGAGGTGAAATGGGCAAGGTCTTTGTCATTGATGTCGAAAAATGCATAGGTTGTTTAAGCTGCGTAGTCGCTTGCAAAGATGAGTTCGTAACCAATGATTGGACCCCATACTCTAAACCTCAACCCGAATATGGAGCCTTCTGGATTAGGGTAGATGCGCAAGAGAGAGGAACCACGCCTAAAGTCAAAGTAACTTATACTCCAGTCCCTTGCATGCACTGCGACAACGCACCCTGCATTAAAGCTTGCCCAGTTAACGCGATTACTAAACGCGCCGACGGAATAGTGCTGATTGAACCGGATATATGTAACGGCTGTAAGTCATTAGACGCAGGACCACTTTGTATGAAAGCCTGTCCATACGACGTTATTTACTTCAACGACCAATTGGGAATCGCTCAGAAATGCACATTTTGCGCTCATCTGCTAGACGATCCTAACTGGAGATATGGACCCCGATGCTATGACGCTTGCCCAATCGAGGCCATAATATATGGAGAAGAAAACGATCCGAAAATCAGGGAACTAATCAATAGAGCAAAGACCCTTTATCCCGAGTATAATGCTCAGCCAAGGGTATATTACTTGAATCTACCGCAACCCTTTATCACAGGGAGCTTGGTGGACCCTGATCTAAAAGAAGCAATTGCGAACGCCAAGGTAACCGCAATAGATCTATACACATCCGAAAAGCTTGAAGCTTACACAGACGAGTTTGGAGACTTCTGGTTTAAGAATCTGAAGTGGAACCACAGATATCTTGTTGAGATCGAAAAAGAAGGGTACAAGAAGAAGACGTTAGGCATATACATAACAAACCGCGATCTAAACCTACAAATCATAAACTTAAGGAGGTAAAAGGTCCATCTAAAGAAAACCTTAAATAAGAAAAACGGGGAATTTAAACACCTAGAGGTAGGTTGTGATATGGAAAAGCTTGAGGATTATAGAACAGGGACTTTAGACTCTTACCTTAATGACCCCACCTTCGGTAAAACCTTCAGGGAGATCCTAAGGTTCTGCACCACTCCAAGAACGAAAGATGAGATCGAGAAGTATGTCGAGAAAGATTTAGGAGTCACATATGAGAAGTATAAGGTCTTCGCAGGCTACTTCATAGGAGCACTAGAAGCTTCCGGAGGCCTACGCTGGGATAAAGAGAGCAGAAAATGGGTAGCCACCGAAGTAGGTAAGAAGGCGGTTTCTTGATTACGATAAGCGTGGTCAAGAAGAAGTAGGGGATCAATAGGATTGGAGCATACTACAGATGTTAAGGTGTGTTATGTTAGCCACGGGTTAGGGGGGCTCTCAGGCTCAGCAGAACCGTTGGAAGTTCACGTTAAAAACGGCAAAATATTGAGGATAAAGCCTCTCCATTTCGAGGGAGTTAGGCTCTACGAGATAAAGGCAAGAGGGAAACGCTTTACCCAACCTGCTAAAACACTTCCCTACTGGGTAAGCCTAGCATACAAGAAACGCGTGTATTCGCCGAATAGAGTCAAGTATCCGTTAAAGAGGGTAGACTGGAGCCCTGAAAATAGGAACCCGCAGAATAGGGGGAAGAGTGGGTTTGTCAGGATAAGTTGGGAGGAAGCCCTTGATATAATCGAGAAGGAATTAAAGAGAATAAAGGAAACATACGGGTTATGGTCTGTGCTTGTGCAGGATGACGGTCACGGGCAAGGAGGAGCGGTACAGACACCCCATGGTATCCACCACGAACTTTTCCGCCAGCTCGGCGGCTGGACCCAGCAGGTTAGAAACCCAGATAGCTGGGAGGGCTACTATTGGGGTGCAAAGCACATTTGGGGGATGGAGGGACCGCACGCAGGGCTTCCACACCAAGACGCAATCTTTGATGATATTTTAGAGAATACTGAGGTGCTGATATTTACAGGGTGTGATCCAGAGTCTACGGTTGCTGGCTTCGCTGGTCAGATCGGAAGTATTATGTGCAGATGGTTTAAGGAAGCTGGAATAAAGATAGTTGCCATATCTCCCGACTGCAACTTTGCCAACGCCATTCACGCTGACAAGTGGATCCCTATAAGACCAAACACAGATGGAGCGCTTTATCTAGCGATCGCCTACCTCTGGATAAAGGCTGGAACATACGACAAGAACTTCCTTCAGACTCACTGCGTCGGCTTCGACGATTTTCGTAGATATGTGATGGGTGAGGAAGATGGAGTGCCGAAGACACCTGAGTGGGCTGAGAGAATAACTGGCATACCTACTAGAACAATAAAGGCGTTAGCTAAAACTTGGTTTAAGAAGCGAACCTCTCTAGCGCTCTGGTTTGGAGGACCGAAGATCAGAGGCCCATACGCCCACGAGCTGGCCAGACTAGAGGTAATATGTTTGGCTATGCAAGGAGTAGGGAAACCTGGGAGACAGCTGCTTAGAGGTTTCTATCCAGCTGCTACAGGGAAGAACTTGGCACCTATTCCACAGTACCCAGAGACCACAAGATCATTCGTCGGCAGCACTGTAGCTAGATACACCGTTGCAGCCATTTCCCCGGTAATTGTGCCAAAGGTGCTTGTAGCCGATGCGATTCTGAACCCTCCAGTAACTTGGTACGGTACGGGTGCAATAGCAGCGCCGAGAGAGGATCAGTTTAGGAAGTACACTTTCCCACCCGAAGGTCATCCAGGTATACGCATGATCTGGAACGCCAACTGCTGTTATATCACGTGTTGGAATAGTAAGATAATAGAGGCTTATAGGAGCCCAAAGATAGAGTTCATAGTTGCTGTGACCCCCTGGCTTGAGAATGAGGCAATGTTCGCCGATATAATACTCCCGGCGCAGACGATCTTTGAACACGAAGACTTGGTAATGACGACTAGAGCGGCGGTAAGTGCAACAGCTTATCAAGAAAGGTGTATAGAGCCGATAGGCGAATCAAAGAGCGATTACGAAATATGCCGCTTAGTAGCACAGAGAATGGGGATCGGAGACGCTTTTCCACCTCCTGAAGAGCTTATGAAGAGGATGTATGAATCAACATTTGCGTACACGAAATATGGGATAAGTTGGGAGGAGTTTAAGAAGAGGAAGATCTTTATCCCAGACCACCCTACTTGGGAGGAGTGGAAACAGATCCAAAAGGATATCGAAGCCAAATATGGTCTTACCTGGGGCTCCAGACCAGGGTTGACCTGGTTCTACGAGTTGCCTGAAGGAAAGGGGCTTGAAACCCCAACTGGCAAACTGGAGATAGTCTCTACCGGGCTAGCTAAACACTTCCCAAATGATGACGAAAGACCACCTCTACCACACTATATACCGTATGGTGAAACTCATCAAGAAAGCCTCCTCCACCCAAGAGCTAAAAGATACACACTACTATTATTCTCAAACCATCCTAAATGGAGGTTCCACGCGCAAGGAGATGATATAACTTGGATAAGGGAGGTACCTACTTGTAAAGTAAGAGGCCCTGACGGCTACCTCTACGAGCCCCTATGGATCCACCCTGCTGATGCAGAGAAAAGGGGGATAAAGAGTGGTGACATAGTTAAAGTTTATAACGAACGTGGGACGGTGCTGTGCGGAGCCTATGTGACGGAGCGGGTAATGCCTGGTACAGTCCATGTGCACCACGGATCTAGGGCTGATCTAATATCTCTAGACCCGCTTATAGATAGAGGTGGGGCGATCGATCTAATCGTCCCACACAAGCCTATGTCAAGAAACACGGTCGGTCAAGTCTGCAGCGGCATCCTCGTTGAGGTAGAAAAAGCGAACATCGATGAGCTTATGAAGAAATATCCGCAAGCATTTACTCGCCCAGCACATCCGAATCTAGGACCATATCACGAAACTTGGGTTATGGGGTGACCAAAAATGGGGAAAGCCTTAGTGATAGACGTAGCTAAGTGTGTGGGTTGTTACTGCTGCCAGATAGCGTGTAAGGATGAGCACGTCGATAACGACTGGAGCCCGTATGCGAAGCCTCAGCCAGACACAGGACACTTCTGGCTGAAGGTGAATGAGGTTGAGAGGGGCACTACACCTAAGGTTAAGGTGACTTACATACCGTATTTATGTATGCACTGCGATAACCCGCCCTGCATCCCAGCGTGCCCGGTGAGGGCTATAACTAAGAGAGCAGACGGCATTGTCCTCATCAACCCAGATAGATGTGATGGATGCGTAGCGAGGGAGAGCGGACCACTATGCATCAAAGCCTGCCCCTACGACGTAATCTACTTTAACAAGCAGCTCAAAATCGCTCAGAAGTGCACACTCTGCGCCCACATACTAGACGGTGTAGACCCGCTCGTCAAAATTCCTAGATGCGTTGAGGTGTGTCCTCATAATGTTATAATGTTTGGAGAATATAGTGAGCTAAAGGATCTAATCGATAAGGCTGAAGTTATGAAGCCTGAGGCTAACGCCCAGCCGAGAGTATACTACCTTAACCTACCTAAACCATTCATAGCCGGCGAAGTCTACGACCCCGAGCTCGATGAAGAGATCGAAGGAGCGAAGGTTACTGCAACAGACCTAACTACCGGGAAGACCTATAACGCAGAAACAGACGAATTCGGAGACTTCTGGCTCCAGAACTTGGAGAAAGATCACAGGTATAAACTCACAGTAGAAAAGGATGGTTACATCACGTGGGCTCTAGATGAAATAAAGGCGGAGAGGGACATCAACCTAGGGGAGATCCCTCTTCTGAAAAAGAGGTAACCAGACTCCGCATCTCCATACTAGAGGATAAGTTAAATAGTAAGCTAGGGGATAGTCAGCGCTATGATAAAGGTAAAGTTCGATGATGTAAAGCCATACGAAGCGCCTGGGCACTTCAATATGATTGCTTTTAGGCTTCAGCATAAAGATACCACAGGTGCAGAAAAATTTTGGGTGGGGCTATCACACTTCTTACCCGGCGGAGGCGCGGAGATGTCAGCTAGCAACGTGGAGCGGGTTTATGTGATGCTTGCTGGGAAAATGACCGTTGTGACAGAAGATGGTAAGGAGATAGTACTCGAACCTTATGATTCGCTCCTCATCCCTAAGGGCGAAAAACGCGCGCTAATAAATAAAACAAAACAGCCCGCTACTATGCTAGTCATCTGCAGCTACCCTGAGAAATAACAGAAAGAGAAGCGCTATATGTTGAGCAAGCGAAAAATAGAAATATGGAGTGGTATCATAAACAATTGGTGAGTGATTGTATGAGTGACGATATACTTGAAAGATACCTCCACGGATTCTTAGATAAAAGTGCGCTAGGAAGCCCGCAAGAAGCTCTGAAAAAACCCATTGTAAAGATCTTTGGGAAGGAGGTCGAAGTCTACGACCTTACGCAGCCCTTCGGCGCAGCAACCCCCACCTGGCCTTATGCCGCGGAAAACGCGGAGGTTATAAGAATGCGCTCTCACGCAAGAGACCGGGTTCTGGCGCAGAAAATCAGCCACAGTATGCACATGGCAACCCATATGGATGCACCTGTACATGTTGAGGAAGGCTATCCATCGATCGATCAAATGCCATTAGAGCGGTACATTGGTGATGGTGTAGTTGTCTCCATTCCAAAGAAGGAATGGGAAGTAATTACGCCTGCTGACCTAGAGAAGGCTGAGCCAGCAATAGAAGAGGGTGATATAGTAATTATCAACTCTGGTTGGCACCACTATTATGGAGACAGCGTAAGATACTTCTGCTACGCACCAGGTCTCTACAAGGAGGCAGCAGAATGGTTTGTGAAGAAGAAGGTTAAGGGTGTCGGAGTCGACCAGCAAGCTATGGATCACCCGCTAGGTACGCGACTCGTTCAGACAGGCGGCGGATACCCACCTCTTGCACCTTGGCTAATCGACCTCTATAAGAAGAAGACTGGAAGAGATGTTTACCAAGACTTCCCATATTGGGAGCCCTGCCACAGAATACTCTACACACACGGCATCTTCGGCATCGAAAACCTCGGAGGGGAGCTGGATAAGGTTACGGGTAAACGATGCGTGATAGCTGCTTTCCCGCTCAAATGGGTCGGCGGCGACGGCTCGATGGTTCGTGTGGTAGCTATCGTGGAGAAAAAATGAAGGAGGTAGCTCCGTGAAGGATCTTTTTAACATCGAAGGCAAAGTTGCTGTGATAATAGGCGGCGGTGGAGGCATCGGAAGAAACATAGCTGAAGGCTTTGTGCAATACGGTGTAAAGGTGGTTATTGCCAGTAGAAATCTAGAAAACCTCAAAAAGGTAGCTGATGAGATCAGCTCAGCTTACAATGCTGAAGTCACGCCCCTCCAAGTTGATATAACAAGCGAGGAGAGCGTAGTACGGCTGAAAGATCAAGTGGTATCAAAGTACGGCACAGTCGATATTTTGGTAAATTCACAGGGATATAATGTGAAGAGCTCTGCGGTTGATTTCCCAACCAAAGAATGGGACGTTTTATTTGACGTCAACGTCAAGGGCACGATGCTTACTTGCCGAGAGTTTGGGAAGGTAATGATCGAAAAAAAGAGAGGTAAAATAATCAACATCTCTTCAGTTAGAGGTGCTCGTGTTACAAAGTGGCCTGGCAACCTCGGTTATTGTACTACAAAGAGTGCAGTAGATATGATTACGCGGTCTTTGGCTGCTGAATGGGCTCCTTATAACGTCAACGTGAATGCCATCGCACCAGCCTGGGTAGACACAGGCTTTTCGCCAAGCCTCAGAGACCCAGCTCGCTTAAAGACTGCTTTAGAAAGTATTCCTCTGGGCAGGATTGCTACACCAAGAGACGTGGTCGGCGTATGTATCTTCCTCGCTTCACCAGCCTCAGATTACATAACCGGTCAAGTAATCTATGTTGACGGCGGCCTAACCCTGCTGGGTTGAAGCGCACCACAGCTATGTGAAGTGACCTACCAACCTTTTTCAAGTATTATGCAGCCGTATGCGCCATACGCACCATACGCGGCGCATACACCAATCTTTAGATTCTTTTTTGCTTGCCTTTCTTGAGCCTCCCCTCTTAGTTGTCTGAATAGTTCATGAAGCATCATAAACGCCTGGCTATATACTGATTCTCCGAATGATGCTGTTCCGCCGCTCAAGTTTACTGGTAGCTCTCCGTCGTGCCGTATCTGCCTCTTGCGAATAAGGTTGTCGGTTTCTTCCCTTTCCCATCCCATTATTTGGTCGATCCAATTTATGGTATGGAAGCAGCTCGTGTCGTGGCACTCTATAATATCAATATCTTCAGCGGTGATTCCGGCAATCTTATAGGCTTTCTCTATAGGCTTCCGCCATTCGGTGAAGGGCTTTAATTTCTTGTAAGTCGAGAAGACTCGAAGACGTGGCATCGGTTCACCGTAAAGAGGACCACCGACAGCTGAGGCAGCCACCTTAACGGGTTTATCTGTTATTTTCTTAGCTGTTTCCATGTCGGTTACTACAACCGCACCTCCACCGCTGCATGTAGCACATATCATATATAGGTGCAGGGGGTCACATACTAATGGTGACTTTAAGACTTCATCGGCTGTAAATATCTTCCTGTATCTAGCGTAAGGGTTTAAAGCGCCATATTGGCTGTGTATTTCCTTCACCAACGCCATAAGTCTCTTTATGTCTTCTACATCCTTACCCATCTCATAGGCGCGCCTTCTAGCCCACATTGCCCAATAAGCCGGATTTGTTGCACCAATCACTTTTATCGCTGCGGCATACGGATCTGGGTCAAGATAAGACTGCTCAGGTAGATAAAACCCTCTTGGAGAGTTATCTATTCCAGCAATAAGCACTTTCTTAATTAAGCCGCTCTTTGCCATAGAGGTTGCAGCAGAAAATGCGATTGCAGCGCTCGCGCAGGCCGCCGAAACATTCATACACTGAGCCTCTCGAATACCTATTCTCTCCGCCAATCTATGAGCAAAGTGCTGAGCACTACTGGTAATAAACGCTGGGCTGTCGAATGGGATTGATGAAGTGTTGCAGATTATGGCATCAAGCTCGCCTGGTGTGAGCTTTGCCTCACGTAGAGCTTTAATCGCAGCTTCAGCAAGCCTATCCATAAGTAAGGGGGTTGGCTCCCCGCTTGGAATCCAGTTAGTTATCGCAGCGCCAACAATTGCACATTCAGTCATTTCCAATCACCGGCTCGAAGAAATAGCTCAAATATATGTTTTGGTCGTCTTCGTACAGTTTGCCGATTTTCAGTCTTAACTTCATACCTATCCTCAGGGCTTTTTCGTCTTGAATATCTATTCTGCCAACAACGATCAAACCCTCGGGAAGCTCTACGGCGCCGACAACATAAGGTCCTTTATGGTATTGAAAGGGTTCACGTACCGAATATGCGTGAACGGTATAAGTATACAATGTTCCTTCAGGGCTCAAAACGTATTCTTCTACAGCCGCTGAGTGGTCACAGTCCGGATTATTACATACTGTCGATTTAGGGAACTGAATACTTCCACATTTTGGGCATCTGCTACCAATAAGCTGCGGCTTCTCAGAAGGCCATTTGAATAATCCCTCTATGATAGGGACCTCCTTTTTCATATCCTTTACCTCACAGCAGAAGGCTGCGTTTTTCTGATTTTAAGTTTTCGCTTTTAAATAAGCTGTTAGAGACCTAATCTTATCTAGGGGCTAGCTGAGTACGCCAATACCTTTGGGAGAAGCGAGAAGCCCCACTAACTCTACAATGCACAGGACCAAAACATTATTCAGAACATAAGCCCTTTACAGAGCGGAGGGCTAATGGACACGCTTTTCATTCTGAAGCCTCTTCATAACTCGCCTCATTTTAAGATATAGAAAAAATTAAATTAGTGGTTGATCGAGATTTGTCAAGGTGGGTTAGTAATGAGTTCAGAATTCAAACGTATTATCTATGAGAAAAAAGATGGTGTGGCTTGGATTACCTTGAACAATCCTCAGCGCTTCAACGCTCTAGATTACGAAATGCGTAAAGAGCTGAAGACGGCTTTAGAAGATGCGAGCAAAGATAAAAATGTCTTAGCAGTTGTTATTACAGGTTCAGGAAAGGCTTTCTGCGCTGGAGGCGACATCCAAGCTTTTGCGGAAATGAAACCTATTGAGGTTCTCGAATTATATAGGGAAGTAGGGACTGCCCTCGTCTTGGGGAAGATCATTAGGGATATGCCCAAACCAGTTATAGCTGCGGTTAATGGGTATTGCTTAGGAGCAGGATTTGAATTGGCTCAATCTTGTGATATAATATTTGCCTCTGATGACGCTGTTTTTGGTCAACCCGAGATAAGCGTTGGTCTTATCCCAGGTGGTGGTGGAACACAGAGACTCCCGAGGCTTATAGGAGAGAAGAAGGCTAAGGAGCTGATTTTTACTGGTCAAAGGCTTTCGGCTAAGGAAATTTCTGAAATGGGGTTGATAAATAAAATCGTTCCAGGGGACCAGCTTATGGGTGCTGTTAAGGAGTTTATCGAAGAAATCAAGAGTAAAAGCTCAGTCGCCATAGCAGCCGCCAAAGAAGCGATAAATGCGGCGATGGAGATGAGCTTATCTGAAGGCTTCAAATACGAGGCTCAGATCTTCGCCCAGCTATTCAGCACAGAGGACCAGAAAGAAGGGGCAAAGGCTTTCCTGGAAAAGAGAAAGCCAGTTTGGAAAGGAAAATAATTACAGAAATGTTATAATATGCTATGTTGTAGCCCATCGCAGATGCCAAAAGAGGAAATCAAATTAAAACAGGAAGTACGATCATTTTACGATAGGTTAGCGTCAGAAGGTACGGGGCAAACCTGCTGCGCTAGCTGTGCGCCCGAGGTCGGGACAGCTGATCTACTTTCGGTAGGGTATTCACCAAGAGAGATATGGGCCGTTCCACAAGAAGCTCGCATCTCTCTTGGCTGCTGTAACATTTCTGCTTTGGCAGATTTGAAGCCTGGAGAATGGGTTCTTGACGTTGGATGTGGTGCTGGTCTAGATGTTTTCCTATCCGCTAGAAAAGTAGGAAGGGAGGGGCTGGTTGTAGGTATAGATGTATCCACAAGCTTGTTGGGAAGGGCGAGGGTTGCGAAGCTAAAGTCGGCTCAAAATAACGTGGAGTTCTTTCTCTCGGATGCTGAAAAGATGCCTTATAAAGACGAGGTATTTGATGTAGTGATAAGCAATTGCGTTGTGAACCTAATTCCTAGAAAGCTCGAAGTCTTTAGAGAAATGAGTAGAGTGGTTAAGAGAGGGGGCAGAATCTGCCTTTCTGATATTATATCGATAGGCGAGCTTGATGAGGAAATACGTGAAAATACCAAGTTTTGGGCTGCTTGTGTATCTGGAGCGGTGGATGAAAACAGGTATTTGGCTTTTATTGAAACCGCAGGCTTTACGGATATTAAGGTCCTCTCTCGAAAAGTCTTCAAGTACGGCCCCGAAGATGTAAAAAGATTTGTAGAATACTTTAAGGGGGATGTGAAGGCTCTTAAAACAGCCCTATCCTTAGAGGGGAGACTGGGTAGCCTAACACTTATCGCCTATAAGGCTTAATATGAAAGTTCATTTGCGCTATTTCTGTATAAGCTTACACCTTCGGTTGATGTGTAGTTGTAGAGGCAGAAAGGAATGAGCTTCCCCTTTGGCGTTAGTTCGTGAATGCAGCATCGCTCAAGCCTGTGTACATCAGCGTTCCAAACATCCATCATAGCGTGTGAGCTCAAAGCGAAAAACCGGGCATTTGGTTCTGGTGTTGGGATGCAGCAAACATCTGGTGTGGAGCTGCAGCCGCAAAGGTCATTAAGTGTTTTCCTTAACTCTTTTAGCGCTGTTGTCATCTGAGCGGAATCGGTAAAAGATCTATAATATTCTTGTATATCTTGTTTGTCTATGAGTCTGCTTAGCGGCAAAACGCTTTTCTTACCGACTGTTAAATATGCCATTATTTGGCATCGAGGATCGGCGCAGGGAATGGGTAGGAAATCATCGGTTTTAATCACCCCACCACTCTGCTCCTCGATCAAGTGAGCTACATCATAGTTAGTTATTCGTTTCAATGGGTTTAACTGGGTTTTTGGATACCGTCCTTGCATAGCAAATGGTTGAAAGTTAACCCCGTTTACTCCCATCTTAAGTCCGTAGCGCACAATCTCCCAAAGTTGATGATCATTAACTCCCTTTACAGCAGTTACGGCCAAAACCACATTTAACCCGGCTTTCTTGGCGTTATATATCGCCTCCTCTTTGATCCTAAAAAGATCAGCCCCCCTTAATCGTCTATAAACATCATCGGTTACACCGTCGAACTGAAGGTATATGCCGTTCAGCCCTGCTTCTGCATATATCTTGGCTAGCTCTGGTCTTTTTGCTAGGGCGATGCCGTTAGTGTTAACTTCTACATACTTAAAGCTCAGCCTTCTCGCCTCTGCGATGAAACTCACAAGGTCTGGGTGTATGGTGGGCTCTCCACCTGATAGTTGAAGAGGCGTAGCTCTACCTTCGTGTGCCAAGAGCGAGATTAAAGCGTCCTTGAACTCGTCCATCTTTACCATAAAACCTCCCTTCGCCTGTGATGACGCTAAGCAAGTCGGGCAGCAGAGGTTGCAGTTTCCTGTGATTTCAAATATAGCTAAGCAGGTATGTTGCTTATGCTCTGGGCATAAGCCGCAGTCTAGTGGGCACCCCTTTCTAACTTCGGTGGCTGGGCTAGCGTATGGGGTGGTTTTGTGAACAAGTTTTGACGAAGCGAGATAACGTTCTGCTTCGCTTGAGATGAGGGCTAAAAACCTTCCATGAACAGCGCATACCTTATCAACATAAACAGATGATCCGTTAGTAACGAGTTTAGCCGGTAGAGGTTCCAAACATACTGGGCAAAGACTTTTTGTAACTTCTATCTCCTTAAGTTTCTCTGATAGATTGAACATCGGTGCTTCACTAATTTTTATTTTGTCATTTAAAGTATTTAATGGTTTCCAAGAGAGTAGAGATGCTAATTCAATAAATGATCTTTGGACCCTTACCCAAAGTATAACAAAAGAAGATATAAAATGTGATGTAGATCGGCTTACCTTTTTGCAACTAATCTTCTTATCCCTTCAGTCAACCCGTCTATTGTAAGGTGATACATGGGGAAGATTCTTCTTATCATACTTACAGTTGTATGATCCCAGAAGTACGGCTCAACCGGATTTAGCCAGATAGAGTATGGGAAGTGCTCCGCCACCATCTTCAACCAAACAATACCTGGTGTTTCGTTATAGTCGCTAATGTTAATAGCGCCGTAAGGCGATAGTAGTTCGCTTGTCGCCATCATAGCATCTCCAACGATTATGGTCTTGTAATCTGAATCTAAGGTTTTAAGGACAAGCTTCGTATTTACCCATTCTTGCCTCTCCATGTCTGTGTAGAGCTTATCGTATATGCAGTTGTGGAAGTAGTAGTACTTGAAGTCTTTAAAATGTGTAGCCGAATGGGCTGCGGTAAATAACCTGCTGCATAGCCCAGCATAAGGGTCCATAGAGCCGCCTACATCCATGAGTAGAAGAAGCTTAACAACGTTGCGGCGGCTACGTCTCCACTTTAACTCCAGCTCTCCAGCATTTTTCGCAGTTGCGTCTATTGTTCCTTCTAGATCCAGTTCATCTGCCGGTCCTATTCTGCTTAAGATTCTTA
>Ga0078972_1005356_pt1 | contig 32744 bp, 27 predicted proteins | sample YelNatPaOPGAMG01_FD_67568 | JGI IMG/M metagenome (GOLD analysis project Ga0078972, IMG submission 67568) | Hot spring thermophilic microbial communities from Obsidian Pool, Yellowstone National Park, USA - OP-RAMG-01 (SPADES assembly) (version 2) | ecosystem: Environmental > Aquatic > Thermal... | reverse complement strand
AGAGAAAAAGAGAATATCAAATAATTATTTTTAATCCTGAAAAGCAGCGTTCATCTGGGTCCTATAATCTCCCCCGCCCCCTCTTTAGAAAAGAGGGGAGTTTATCCTCCCTTTTCTAAAGCTGATCTTTGCACACACTTGGGACAGAGGGTATTAAAATCTTTTATAATATCAATCAATTATCATTCCCCAATCTGCTAGGAGGAGGAATAAGGTCATTGAGGAGAAAATATATTTTTTCACCCATCCTTCGAGAAAGGAGAAGTGTAACAAGTTGAAAAGTAAATAAATTTTTATAACAATTTTAATCTTCATTACAAGATACCGTTACCCCCCACGGTGTCAAGTGTGTGTAAAGATCAGCTTTAGAAAAGAGGGGTGAGCTTCCTCCCTTTTCTAAAGGGAGGTTAAGGAGGGATTATGATTTACCGCAGAGCCCACAGAGAACGCAGAGCAAAAATTTATATTTTTTAACATTTTTTTTCATTTATTTCTCTGGGCGCTCGGCGAGCTCTGGGAGAGTCATCCTTTTTCTTAATAAAATTTAAAGAGTTTGCAAGTAGGTAGTACAGAGAAAAAGAAAATATTTCATTTTAATGAGATCCTCTCGCTGCCGTCCGAATTAAATATGGATTCGAAAAGTAATACATGGTTCGTTGAAGAAAGAATCGATTTTTTGGGGGGTAATTACAAGTTTATTTTTGGGCAATTATCTAAGGGGTAAAGAAATTTTCCCTTAAAATTTAATTTGAAATATTAAAAATTCCGTGTATAATTATTAGCGATGAAGCCGCGGACCTTAGCCCAAACAATCAAAAAAGCTATGAAGACATTTCCAGCGATTGTGGTCACCGGCCCTAGGCAATCTGGGAAGACCACTCTCCTGAAAATGCTTTTTGCTGATACTCATCAATTTGTTTCTCTGGAAGATCCGGACATCAGGATGCGGGCTAAAGAAGACCCGCATCAATTTTTGGATCAATTTCAACCACCTTTAATTATTGATGAGATTCAATATTTTCCAGAATTACTATCTTACATTAAAACCAGGATTGATCAAAAAAGAAAACCAGGGCAATGGCTCTTTACTGGATCGCAAAATTTTGTGCTCATGCAGGGAATTAGCCAATCTTTGGCTGGAAGAGCTGCCGTGCTCTCTTTATTGCCTTTTTCCATTGCCGAACGTATAAATCATGGAGATAAAGTTAAGGATATAGGAACTCTACTGAGAGACCATCGTCTCAAACCAATAAGTGATAAAAAAATTTCGCTTGCCGAGGTAATTTTGAGAGGAAACTATCCGGAGATTGCTACCAAAAGGAGGGTTGATCGCCAACTATGGTGTGGATCATATATTTCTACGTATTTGGAGAGAGATGTAAGAAACTTAGCGCAGGTTGGAGACTTGGGTCAATTTGAAATATTTCTAAGACTTTGCGCCACGCGGACCGGACAGATTCTAAATCTTTCCGAATTAGCCAGAGAAGTGGGGTTGAGTGTTCCCACCATAAAAAGATGGCTTTCTATGTTGGAAACAGGTCACCAGGTTTATTTGCTTTATCCTTATTATAAAAATATAGGTAAAAGGCTGGTTAAAAGTCCCAAATTATATTTTATTGACCCTGGGCTGGCATCCTATCTTTTAGGTCTCCATAATGAAGAGGCTTTGCTGAGTAGTCCCCATTTCGGTAACCTCTTTGAGACTTTAATAATTACAGATTTTTTAAAAAGATTTCTTCACTTTGGGCAAATGCCTTCTATGTATTATATGCGCACCCGTGATGGCCTGGAGGTTGATTTAGTAATAGAAATGGGATCCAGATTACATCTTTTTGAAATCAAAGCAGCTAAAACTATATTTCCCAAGCACGCTTATTCTCTAATGAAGATCAAAAGAGATTTGGAATCAAAGGATAATACATTTGCCCTCATCTCTGCCACGGGGGAAAGTTTTTTTCTTACTAAAGATATTTATAATTATTCTTGGAAAAATATTCTGGCCTGTTGAAATCTGGTTAGCTTTCTAAGTCCAATCCCCAAGCGGGGACAATAAGGGGAGAGGAAAGTCAAGTTTTTAGCTAAAGGTTCCCTTAAACCACCTTTTCTTATATTCATTTTCATCTTCAACTTGACAAAAGATACGAAGGCAGGCTGAAGAAAGGGTAAAGTTGTTTTTCATTTTCGGCTAATTGAAATTTCAATTTTCAATTTGATAAAGGAATTTTTTTATCTATTTAATTAAAAAATTTGTCACAGAGGGTTCAGAGAGCACAGCGCGAAATAAAATAATTATTTTTATTCCTGAAAATCTGCGTTCATCTGCGTCCTATAATCTCCCTCGTTCCCTCTTTAGAAAAGAGGGGTGCGCTTCCTCCCTTTTCTAAAGGGAGGTAAGGAGGGATTATGATTCACCGCCGAGCACGCTGAGGGCGCAGAGAATTTTTTTCTTAATATTAGCCACAGAGGACACGGAGCACACAGCGCGGCAAAGCCGCAACCAAAAATTTATTTCTCGCAGAGCTCACAGAGACCGCAGAGAAAAAATTTATTTTTTTATTAAATTAATTCATTTCGTTCTCTGCGTGCTCGGCGAACTCTGTGAGAGTCATTTTTTTTCTTAATAATATTTTTTAATCCTGAAAATCTGCGTTCATCTGCGTCCTATATTCAAATCCAGAACTGCTAAAATTTCTCTTGACACCGTTTCCGTATTGTGCATAAATGTTTCCCAACGGGAAACAAGATATTAACCCGAATTAAAAGGGCGATGGAAAAAATGATTCGGGAATCAGAGCTGGGGAAAAGGATCCAAAAATTTAGAACCAGTAAAGGGATTACTTTACAAGAATTAGCCCAAAAAGCCGGCCTCACCCGCGGCTACCTTTCTAAAATTGAGCGATCGAAGAAGGCTCCGCCAGTTTCTACGCTTATCAGCATCGCCAAAGCATTAAAAATTTCTATTTCCGAGATTTTTGGCGAGACCGAAGAAAATAATGTGCGCATTTCTTTAGTTAAGAAAAAAGAGAGAAGGGTTATAGCCCGTGACGGCACAATTTTTGGCTACGCCTACCAAACTTTAGCCCACCACTTTCGAAATAAACATATGGACCCGTATATTTTGACGCTGCCGGTCAAGCCCAAACAAAATACCATCTTCCAACACAATGGGGAAGAAATGTTATTCGTTTTGGAAGGAGTGATGAAATTTTTTTATGGTGATCAAGAGCTTATAGCCGAAGAGGGGGATTGTCTTTATTTTGATGGCTCCATTCCCCATTATGGAATTTGCCAAGGAAATAAAGAAGTAAAATGTTTAATGGTTATTTACACTCCGGAATAGATTGTTTATTGTCCGGAAGAGAAAAATTTTTCATTTTGAAAAGGAGTAGTTAAATGGAATCCTTTTTAAACACCTTTATTATTCAAGCATTGCATGGAATTGTCTACGGCTGCTTACTTTTTTTGGTTTCCGCTGGGCTAACTTTAGTGTTTGGTATGATGAATGTTCTGAATATTGCCCATGTTTCCTTCTATATGCTCGGGGCTTATTTTTCCTATCAGATGCTAAAAATAGTGGGGAATTTTTGGATAGGTCTGGTTGTTTGCCCTATCCTGGTCGGCCTCCTGGGAATCTTAATGGAGCGTTTACTTCTGCGGAGGGTTCACGCTGCTGGCCACGTGCAGGAATTTGTAATCACTTTCGGTATTCTCTTCGTCATCAACGAATTGGTGAAATGGATTTGGGGAACAGCACCTTTACGCGTTCCGATCCCGCCTATCCTCTCCGGCTCGGTCACGATCTTGGGCAATGTATACCCCGCTTATCGTCTTTTCATTCTTTTCTTTTCAATCTTAATCTTAGGTTTCTTATTCTATGTTTTGATGAAGACTCGCCTGGGAATTACAGTGCGGGCAGCAGTAGCTGACCGGGATATGGTCAGCGCCCTGGGTACTAACACCCATAGAGTCTTCATGCTGGTCATGGGCCTTGGCGCTTGGCTGGCCGGACTGGCCGGGGTTATTGCTGGGCCTTTTATCAGTACCTACCCGGGTATGGCCTTAGAGATTTTGACGGATTGTTTCATCGTTACAGTGACTGGCGGGCTGGGAAGCTTGTTGGGAGCGGTTGTGGCTTCGTTCCTTATCGGACAACTTTCGTCTTTCGGGATCCTTTTCATTCCTCGTTTGGCCATTGTTTTCGCTTTTCTGCTCATGGCAGTAATTTTGATCATCAAGCCTTCTGGACTTTTTGGGGAGAAAGCGTAGGGGAGTCGCCGTGGAAAAGAAGAATTTTTACCTTTCAATTGGGATTGCTTCAGCCGCATTAGCCATCCTTTTTCCGTATATTTTACCCAAATTTCAGTTACGTATGGTTACGGAAATTATCATCATGGCCCTTTTTGCCATGACCTGGAAAATGCTCTTCGATGAAGGGGGGATGTTTTCCTTTGGCCATGCCCTTTACTTTGGATTGGGAGCATATGCCTCAGCTTTGGCATGGCTACACATAAGAGGTCTTTCTTTCATAAGCGGAGTTCTTCTGGGAGGACTGGTAGCTGGACTCATGGGTTTCATCCTAGGGGCTTTTTTGGTGAGGATGAGTGGAACTTATTTTGCCCTCCTGACCTTAGCCTTCAATCAACTCGTTTGGGCGGTGGTCTGGAAATGGCGCGAAGTTACGGGCGGGGATGATGGACTTGGCAAATTCCCCAAGCCGGACCTTCTGGGGATTTCTATGAAAGATCCTGCAAATTTTTATTACCTTTCTCTGTGTATAGTAGGGATTTGCCTATTCATCTGTTGGCATTACACAAAAACTCCGTTGGGAAATATACTTCGAAGCATTAAGTCCAACGAAGAGCGGGCCAAATTTATAGGTTTCAATGTGTCCGCTTCCAAGCTCATCTTATTAACCATGATGGGATTTTTTGCCGGAATTTCGGGGGCCCTTTATGCCCAATTTCAGGAGTTTATTGCCACTAGCGCCATTGATTTGGGTATGTCCACGAATGTCCTCTTCATGGCTTTCATAGGGGGAACAGGATATTTCTGGGGTCCCCTGCTTGGGTCGGGAATTTTCGTGTATCTTTCTGAATACCTGAGTAGTTTAACGGACCGGTGGGAGCTAATTTTTGGGATGATCTTTGTTGTCATCGTCATCCTGGCGCCCCAGGGCATCCTGGGAATTTTTAAGAAGAAATAGGGAGGACTGGAAATGGCCGAGAGGGACGATACTCAAAGATATATTCTGGAGTTAAAGGAAATCTACAAAGATTTTGATGGCCTGGGTGTGCTCTTTGGTATCAATCTGGGGATACGAGAGGGCGAGCGCCATGCTATCATCGGGCCTAACGGCGCCGGGAAGAGTACTCTATTTAATCTTATTACTGGCAAATACCGACCCAGTCGGGGGAAAATTTTTTTTAGGGGTCACGATATCACTGGGAAAAATCCTTTTTGGCTTAACCGCGTTGGTATGGCGCGATCCTTCCAGATTACCAACATCTTTCGGACGATGACGGTCTTCGAAAACGTGCGCAGTGCTGTTTTGTCTAAGAATAAGATTCGCTACAATCTATTCTCTCGCCTCTCGAAGATGAACAGGATTAATGAAGAAACAGAGCGAATTCTTAGTGAGATAGGCCTCCTGGAGAGAAAAAACGACGTTGCTGGAGAGCTCGATCATGGGGCTCAAAGGGCCTTAGAGATCGGATTGACAATCGCCACGAATCCAGAACTGATTCTATTAGATGAGCCCACGGCGGGAATGTCCATGGAAGAAACAAGGGAAGCAGTTAAACTCATTGAGCGGGTCACCGAGGGGAAAACGCTGATTATCGTAGAACATGACATGGACGTCGTCTTTAGCCTTGCTGATCGGATTTCCGTGATCTATTATGGGGAGGTTTTAGCCTTAGGCCCACCAGAAGATATTCGTAAGGATCAGCGGGTGAAAGATGCCTATTTGGGGGAAGAGAAGAAGGAGGAGTAGCCCATGGTGCTGGAGATTAGAGATTTAAATACTTTTTACGAGCAAAGTCACATTCTTCAGGGGGTCTCTCTGGGAGTTGAGCATGGAGAAATCGTTTGCCTGCTGGGCCGGAATGGAGTTGGGAAAACCACGACCTTGAAATCCATCATTGGCTTTGTCAAACCAAGATCGGGTCAAGTGCTTTTCAAAGGGCAAGAGATTACGGGTTTTCCTCCCCATGAAATTGCCAAATTAGGCGTGGGATTCGTTCCTGAAGATCGCAGGATATTTCCCACTTTAACAGTTAGAGAAAACCTAATCATGGGCATAAAGCCGGGGCAGAAAAATAAAGAGGAGGGATGGACAATTGAAAAAGTTTATCAATACTTTCCAGCTTTGGAAGCAAGGGACAAGCAGAAGGGGAAGCATTTATCGGGTGGGGAACAACAGATGCTGACCATTGCCAGGACCCTTATGGGAAACCCGGAAGTTTTATTAATTGACGAGCCCACAGAAGGACTGGCTCCTAAAATCGTGGAGACTGTGGAACAAGTGATAAAGGAAATTCATCAACATGGCATTCCCATCCTCTTAGTGGAGCAGAATATGAGGGTTGCTTTACGCCTGGCTGAAAGGATCTATGTCATGGCCAAGGGGAAAGTCGTCTTTCAGGGAACGAGGCAAGAACTTAAAGAAGCCCACGAAGTCCGGCAAAAGTATTTGGAGGTTTGATGGGCGAGTTTAAAAGAAAAAGGCGGCCACATGGATGGCAGCATGGAGAAAGGAGGGGTAATCATGGAGCTAAATAAGAAATTTGGTTAACGATCTCCCTAAAAAAACGGTAAAGAAGAAACGATTTTAAGCAAACGAAAGCGGGCTCTTACTTTTCATAAAGCAGCTTCTAACTAAGAGGAGTGGGGCAATTGACCGCCTGCTCTGATTGCAATGTAAGGAGGGAAAGGAGTATGATTCATTTGAGAAAAACAGCCGGATTTCTGATTTTAATATTCCTTTTATCGATCTTTTGGCCAACGTCCATAAAAGCCCAAGATACAGTAACCATTGTGATGCTAGATCCCTTATCCGGGGCTTTCAAGGATATTGGTGAGCGGTCCGTTATGGGAGCACAGTTTGCGGTGGACGAAGTCAATGCTGCTGGGGGTCTTCTCGGGAAAAAAATCAAATTATTACCAGAAGACAGCCAGCTTAAACCAGACGTTGCTGTTCGGAAGGCTACAAAAGCTATTCTAGAAGATAAAGCCAAGTTTATCTTCCAACTTAGTTCCACTGCCGTAGCACGGGCTCTGATGGATGTGGCTGAAAAGAATAAAGTAATTTTTGTAACCTTTGGGGCAGAGTCAGATTTCCTAACTGGAAAAGATTTCAATCCCTATTTCTTCCGCACCTGTTTCACTACGGGAAACCGCTCCCGGGCATATGTGGAATTTTTCAAGACCAAACCTTGGAGAAAGTTTTATCTCATCAATATGGACTATGCTTTTGGTCATGCTGTGGCCGAAGATTTTAAACGCGTCGCTAAAAGCATGATACCTGACCTGAAAATCGTTGGGGAAGACTATCATCCCTTAGCCACCAAGGATTTTGGCCCTTATATTACTAAGATCTTGGCCAGCGGGGCAGAGATTATTTATACCGGAAACTGGGGTACCGACATAGAAGTGCTAATGAAACAGGGAGCGCAGATGGGCGTTAAGGCTCGTTACGCCACCTATTTCTTGGATGACCACATTCAATTGCCTAATGTGGGAGAAGCCGCAATTGGCAGTTTTGTGATGAGCACTTACCTTCCTACCCTCGAAACGCCGAAAAATAAAGCCTTCTTGGAAAAATGGCATAAGAAGTACAAGGATACAAAGCATCCTTGGCCAACATCGAATATTGGCTATGGCTATAATGGAGCCATGTTCCTTTTCGAAGCCATCAAGAAGGCAAAATCCTTCGAGGCGGAAGCTGTCATCAAGGCCTGGGAAGGTATGGAATATAATGGCTTGGTTGGTAAACAGATCATGCGGGCCTGCGACCATCAAATCTTGATGCCAGGGCCTGTGGCGGAGATCCAAGCCAAGTCGGATCTTTTTCCTTTTCCCTTCCCCGGAAATCCGGTTATGATCCCCATGGAAAAGGTAGCGGTTCCCATCAATGAGACCGGCAACCCAAGATGCAAATGACATAACAGATTTTTTGTTTGCTCCTCCTTTTCCCTTCTCGGGAAGCGGAGGAAGGAGGAATAAAAAAACTATCCCGATAACAAGGAGGTTGACATGCGCAATAAGGTTTATTGGAGATTCGCGGTCGCTTTTGGGCTTTTGTTGGCTTGGGGGATTCCCTCGGCAGGAAATTCAGCTGAACCCATTCCCATGCTGGCCCTCGATCCACTCTCAGGCGTTATGAAAGATATCGGGGACCGATATCAACTGGGGATTCGCTTTGCCGTGGAAGAGATTAATGCGGCCGGTGGTTTATTGGGACGGCCCATCAAAATGTTTTATGACGACAGTCAGCTCAAACCCGACGTGGCAGCTCGTAAGGTCTCCCGGTACGTTACCGAAGAGAAGGTAAAGTTTATCATGACTGGGACGGGAACTCATGTGGCCAAGGCAATGTCCCAGGTGGCCGAAAAAGAAAAGATCATCATGCTCAATTATGGAGCTGCAGGCGATGAACTCACTGGGAAAGACTTTTCTCCCTATCATTTTCGCGTGGCTTTGAGCACTGGACAGCAGTCGGGGGCGCTGGCCGCCTATTTTGCAGGAACCCCATTTAAAAAATATTACATCCTCTGCCAGGACTATGCCTTCGGCCATGATGTAGCCAATGCTTTTAAAAAAGCTATGAGCAAGTTTAAGCCTGATTGGCAATTAGTGGGGGAGGACTATCATCCCGTGGGCACGAAGGATATGGGACCATATGTTAGCAAGATTATTTCCTCGGGAGCCGAGGTCTTAATTACCGGAAACTGGGGGGCGGACCTTCTGGTTTTGCTTAAACAAGGAGCGGATTTGGGATTAAAAGCCAAGGTGGGAAGTTATTATCTCACGGACACCAATGCTCTGCCGGCCATTGGGAATGCCGCCGTGGGAAATATCACCGTGGAAATCTACATGCTGACCGAGGATACACCCCAGAATAAGGCATTTATCGAACGATGGACAAAGAAAAAAATAGATCCGAACCATCCCTATCCGGCCTGGCTGATCGGCAAATCCTACCAGGCCTTCATGTTCATGATTGAAGCAATTAAAAAGGCTAAGTCCGTGGACGCCGCGGCAGTCATCAAAGCCTGGGAAGGGATGAGCTACGATGCTCTGGTGGGCCGAATGACCATGAGAGCTTGCGACCATCAAGTCGTAACCCCCATCTCGGTTGCCGAAGTGCTTCCCGGACCTAATCCCTATTACAAATTCCCCTTTGTAGGGAAACCGACTATGATTCCGGCAGAAAAAGGAGCTATTCCGCCCGGGGAAACCGGGAATCCAAGGTGCAAATAATCATTTAGCCGAGAGGGTAAAGGGGTTTACAACCTCTTTACCCCTTATTTATTAGGTTAGCAGTTAATTCGTTAATTCCGAGATATTAATAGGAGCATTAAATATTTCATCCTTTTCTTAGAAAAGCTGTCATGGCAAGCCCAAAGAACGTGGCTACCTCGTTTTGGCGTGAATTATTTCATTTCACCCCTCGCCCGATATAAAGACAAAGATAGTAACAGGAAGAAAATTGGGGCGGAAGTATGAGGAGTGAATTTAAATTTTCTTGCGAAATCAGGAGGTTTGATTTAAATGCAATTAGAAGATATTAAAAATATAGCTGTAGTGGGAGCTGGGTTGATGGGCCATGGGATTGGTTTGGCGTATGCCTTAGGGGGTTATCGAGTAACTTTGAATGATCTTAACGAAGCTATATTAGATAAGGCTATCGCTAATATAAAAAGCAACTTAGAAATGCTCCAGGAACACAAGGTAATTTCCAAAGAAGCCATAAGCGCCACTTTATCCAGAATTAATACCAATTCCAATCTAAGAGAAGCGGTTGCGCAAGCTGATTTTGTTACCGAAGCAGTCTTGGAAGATTTAGAATTAAAAAGAAAGCTTTTTAAAGAACTGGATCTTTATAGTCCTAAGCAGGCCATATTGGCCAGTAATACCTCCTCTTTGCTAATTAGTGACTTTGGTTCGGAAGTAAAGAGAGAAGGAAAAGTAGTTATCACCCACTGGTTCAATCCTCCCCATTTAGTTCCTGTAGTTGAGATCGTATGCGGCAATAATACTTCTCCGGAGACTGCTAAGGTAACTTACGCTTTGTTAAAAAAGATAAATAAGATACCCATCAGGGTGGCCAAAGAGATTCCTGGTTTTTTAGTTAATCGAGTTCAAATGGCCCTTATTCGAGAAGTTTGGTCTCTTTGGGAGATGGGGATAGCCAGCGCTGAAGACATTGACTTGGCGGTTAAAGGAAGTATGGGCCTTCGTTTAGCCAGTATGGGTCCTTTAGAAATTTGCGACTTGGGCGGCTTAGACTTGTGGTTTAAAGTGGCCCAGAATCTTTTTAAAGAGATTAATAGCTCTCTCGAACCTCCGCAACTGCTCAAGGAAAAAATAGAGCGCGGGGAAAAGGGGTTAAAAAGTGGCAGAGGATTTTTTGATGCTAAGGCAAAATGGGAGGAAAAGGTCAAAGAAAGAGATACAGCCCTTATTCAAATGCTTAAACTTTTATACTGGGCCAAGGGAAAATAGAGAGAAAGCTCTTAAGCCTAAAAGATTTTTTATTTTTTCTTATTCAGGACTTCCCGCACTTTCATGGCTAATCCTTCTACTGGGAAAGGCTTGGGCAAAAAATTTGTCCCTGGCTTAAGAATTCCATGATCCGCAATGAGATCATCGGGATATCCAGACATGTAAAGAACCTCTATCTCAGGGCGTAAAATAGAAATAGCTTCTGCTAAATCTCGACCGCTCATCCCGGGCACGATTACATCTGTCCTCTCTTTTCCTAATTTCTTCGGCAGGCTCATCCACCGCTGCCTGGCGGGATGGGCGGAAAGTTTATCAAAATAAATCCTCCAGATAAAAAAGGATTGAAAATTTTATTCAAGTGCAGCAAATTAGAAGATAAAAAGAGGAACAAGAGAAAAATTTTTGCAGTTCAAAAAGTTTTTATTCCTTGGCCAAAAGGGCGCTTAATTGGAAAACCCTGCGGAGAAAGAGGAAATTGAAGTAATGAAAAAGTTGATCAAAATTATTTTTATTGTTGCCGCTTTGCTGGTATACAGCTCTACTTCTGCCTATGCGGAGGTAATAAGCATAGCGGAGAATGCCGGAATTGATCCTGATTTTTTCAAAAAATACGATCCTAAGGCGCCTCCATTAAAACCTGATTCACCTCCCTCACCATTATCTACTCTGTCCAGAGCAAAAGAAATGCATGCTAAGGCCATAGCCGAAATTAAAAACTTAGAAATGGAAATTAGGAAGAATGAAGAAACGATCCAAAAATCCGCAAAATTAATAAGCCTGGCGCGGGAGAAGAAAAATGTCCAAGCCGAAATGGTTGGCCGCGAAGCGTTAAGCAAAGCGCAAGAGGCCAAAAAGAAAAATGAAGAAACTTTACGTTTCTATAAAATATACCAAAATTTGCTAACTAATCTGATAAGTAAGCTCGAAAATGCAATCTCCACGGCAGCTCAGGCGGAATGTAATTGTGAAGAATTACGCCGGAATTATGAGGGATTTAAAAAAGCCATAAAAGAATTTACTAAGACGGTCCAAATGAATACAAAGGAGTACCAGGAGTGGGAGAAAGAATTACAAGATGCCCAAATAGAAGGCTTACAGGCATTTGTGAGCACTATTTCCTGGGAAACCCAAAATCTTAAAAAAATTAGAGAAGAAAAGTTACAGGGCTTGAGAAGACAGTTGGATAATTATATGGAAAAACTTAATGATAAAGAATTGCTCAAGAATCAATATCTCCTTGACCGATTAAAAAATAAAATGGCCAAGGCCAATCAGCATTATCTACAGACTGAGGATGCTGTGCAGGCTTTGGCAAAAATTGACCAAACCACAAAGCTTCAAGATGTAATCAACGTCTCCACAAATTCCATAAATTTATGGTGTCAAGAGATAAAAAATGGTGATACGGAAATATTAAATTTGTTAAAAGATCCTGAAATAAGAAACTTAGCAGGAGATTTGGCGGCATCTTTTACCCAATACGTAGGCGAATATGAAGAGATGATTAGAGGAACGGATAAAATTTTGGGGCCCATGCTGCGCCGTCTTAATCTGGCCATCAGCGGCTTTGGCCTTCTGCGGGATGTAGTTTATGCGGGGCTGCATTTAAAGCTTAGCCTTGATAGATTAACCCAATTAGGGGAAGTGGGAGAGCAGAGTTATCGAGCCATGCAATCTTTGATCGAGAATAAAAAAGAGATAGAAACAAAATTGAAAGAATGCGGATGTGCTTATAAGCCCTAAAGGTTTGCAGAACAAATTTCCTTTAAATTATACCCGAACCTCCTTGTCTATCCTTCTGCTTTAAATTTGTTTGCCAAAGTGAAGGTGGGCAGGGTCCAAACTTAAATTGACTTTCCCTACTTTTTTTGTTATATTCCAGGCAAATTTTATGTGGGCATCATGAAAAAAGGTCAGCGGTTTCTTAATTTAAAACTTGGCAAAAGAGGTACAATGCGGGGCAAACCATGGAAAAGTGTATCTAAAAAGAAAGCGCCCAAAGGTTTAACCCGATGAGGAGAAAAAATTTATTTTTTCTACTCTGCTTAATTTTGCTCATTGGTAGCGCAGCTTGTGCCTCTAAACCAAAAACGAGCACTCTTTTAAGAGAAATCTCCCAAACCCCTCCGCTTATTGAAAAAATTGTTGTTCAGGAAGGTAAAGTTGACTATTATCTTCTCCATGATGAAGGCTACTCCTGGCGACTAATCTTCCTTTGTGCTAACAAAGTATATAATTTCGTAAGCGAGGCAGAAAATAAACCCGTCTTGGTTAGTTTTCATCCCATTCTGGGAAGTGATGTGGAAGAGAAGATTCCTCCTTTGGACCGTCATAAAATATGGAAATGTTGGGAGGAGAAGGTACGTGCCGAGCAGACTCAATTAGCGTGGATAAAAGAGATTATTGGGCAAGAAAGAAAAGGGATTGAAAGAGAGAAAGCCCAACTATTGACGGAAAAAGACCGGTTAGTAAGAGAAATAGCTGAAAAGGCCAAACAAGCTGTCCAGAAACAACAAATAGCGGAAGAAAAGCGAGCCGCAGAACAGGAGGCGCAGCTTAAACAAGAAGAAGAGCAGCGCAAAAGAATAGAGCGGATAGAAGAGGAAAAGAAAGTTAAATATTACCGTTCCAGAGAAAGAGAGCGGGATGAAGAGAAAGAAAAAGAGGTTCCTCCTCCCCTTAAGATTACGGAGACCGGGGTTTTTTTAGTAATGAAAGATTGCCCGGTTTACGAAATGCCTAAAAAATCTTCCCGCGTTCAAGTAAAAGTGAAGAAATATGACCTTTTTAATGTCTTGAACACTACCAGAGATGAGACGGGCAATCAGTGGCACCAAATTTTTTTAAGTGAAAGAGCTGTATCGAAAAAAGTGAAAAAAATAGGCTGGAGTCCTGAAGAAAAAGCTTTCTGGCTCAAACACAAATTATTGGCTTGGGTTTTCCCGGGAGATATAAATAAAATTAACAGTCTCAAGCCTTTAAAGCTGCCAGCGGAAGAGATTCATTATACCGGAAAGAAAGCTTCTCTTCCTGATAAGCCGCCATTGTTTGAAGTTACTTACGAAGTTAACATTGATTTTATAGAGAAGGTATATGGTTGGATTGAAGATCAAAATGGTATCCGCCGGCCCGATAAAAATATGGAAGAAATGATGGATCTAATGAAGAGTCTGGCAGCAACCCTCTGGCCCATACGTATCCAAAATGACATTTTGCATGGGTATATCAGGGTGGGGTTTACACCCGAGCAAGTGATTTTGGCCTGGGGTAAACCCAATCATATTAATAAAACACGAACTTTTGTGGGCCTCCATGAGCAGTGGGTTTATGGGGAAAAGCCCTTCCCCCGAGCGTATGTTTATTTTGAGAATGGGTTGGTGAAAAATTGGGAATTCTTTAAGAGATAAATAATTATCATAGGCCAGAGCATTTTACATTTTATTAAAGGAGGGGGATATGGGGTTAAGAGATTTTACTGTTTATGATGTTATTGCGCGTAATGTCCGTCTTTATCCACAAAAGGAAGCCTGGATTTATGAGAATAGGAGATATTCTTTTGCTGAATTCGGCAAAGGGGTGGACTGTTTAGCTTATGGATTGAGCAAATTAGGATTAAAAAAGGGGGACAGACTGGGGGTTCTCTCCCAGAATTGCTATGAGTACGTGCTGCTCTACGGAGCAGCGGCTAAGTTAGGAGGGATAATGCTCCCCATTAACTGGCGCCTCACCCCTGCTGAGATAGAATATATTCTTAATGATGTCCAACCTCGTTATTTCTTTTTTGGCAAAGAGTATGGAAGCCTCGCCCAAGAATTTAAAAGAAAATTCCCTTTTATGGAACAGATATTCTGTTGGACAGGTGCAGAATCGGGAATACCCCCTTTCGCCTCCCTTTTAAAAGAAGAGGGAGAAACTAAAGCGGCCGATGTTTCAGATGATGATCCTTACTTGATCATCCATACGGCGGCTGTCGCTGGTAAACCTCGGGGCGCTACTTTGTCCCAAGGCAATATAATTGCTACTAATATGCAGCATATGGCAGTCATGGGTCTGCGGGAATACGATGCTTATCTACATCTTTTACCTCTTTTTCATATTGCTGATTTAGCTCTCGCTTTTTCGGTAATGCATGCTGCCGGGAAAAATGTGATCATGACCAGATTTGATCCCGAACTCGCTTTACAGCTCATTGCCAAAGAAAAAATTACCATCATCGGTGAATTTCCTCCCATGCTGAATATGCTTCTGGAAAAAATGGAAGGGAAAAATTATGATATTTCTTCCTTAAAGCATGTTTCCGGAATAGATCATCCAGAGAACATCGCTAAACTGAAGCAGAAAGCTCCTGCTGAGTTTTGGATCGGTTTTGGGCAGACCGAGACCTCAGGCATGGTTACGGCCTGTGCTTACTCGGAGAAACCCAGATCAGCTGGAAAAGAAGGCCCCCTGGCCAAAATAAAATTAGTTGATGACTATGATCGCGAAGTACCGGTAGGTCAACCGGGAGAAATTTGCGTGCGCGGGCCCTTAGTTTTTCTGGGCTATTGGAATTTAGAAGAGGATAACCGCTATACTTTTCGGGAAGGATGGCATCATACTGGAGATATTGGCCGACTCGATGAAAATGGGTATCTCTGGTATGTAAAAAGAAAAGCGGAAAAGGAACTTATCAAGCCCGGAGGAGAGAACGTATATCCGGCCGAAGTGGAGAAGGTTATTCTGGAGAACCCGCACGTGCTGGAGGTTTCCGTAATTGGAGTTCGAGACTTGGAATGGGGAGAAGCCATTAAAGCCATTTGTGTGTTAAAGCCAGGTAGTACTTTAAACAAACAAGAATTAATCGATTTTGTAGCCAGTCGAATTGCCCGTTACAAAAAGCCCAAATACGTAGAATTCGTTTCCACCTTACCCAAGACCGAGGATGGCAGCATTGACCGGGAAAAAGTCAAAGCGCTGTATGGCCAAGCCTGAAGAATTTTAGCCAATTATTATTAAAAGACCTTTGCCGGCCAGAGATTTTTACCCTGACCGTCGAGCACTTTTGAAATTAATGGCTAATGCAAGTGGGAGGGAGAGAGCTTCATTAAGATGAGGCATTTGTCTTTTTAATTTCTATCTCCCCATCCCGCTCTGTCTCATGGGGCAGTGAAAATTAAAACTGGGGGACGGTGGGATTCTTACCGGATTTCAAATTAGGCCCTAAGAAGCGTCAAAAGAGATGAAGTAAGCGTCCCCGTCTCATTACGCGCAGCAATTAAATATTTATACTTATCCCCCTCTCCCTTTCCTTTCCCTAGGCGAGACTGTGTCAAATTGAATAAATAGCTTAAATTTGGTGAAGGGGGTAGAAACAGGCCAGAGGCGGGCCAGAGGCAGGCCGGAGGCAGGCATTCATTCAAAATCATGAGGCAGTGGATCTTCCATTGGTATGGGCGGATTTAGAAGCTTAATCATCTTGCTTGGTTTAACTATCCGCCTCCCTTTGCGGAAAATCGTTGGTGAATTTTGAACAACTTCTTCTCCCGCCGATGCTTTTTCATTCATGCCTGCCTCCGGCCTGCCTCTGGCCTGCCTCTGGCCAGCCTCCGGCCTTTTCTCTCCATTGCGATACAGTCTAATGCGTGGGGAGAGGGTTAGGTTGAGGGGTTAAGAACAGCAGATGCTATTTATTTAATGATCCCAATAATAAGTTGGATAATCGTTTCGAATTGGCTAATTAATTAAATTTTAAGAGGAGGAAAAACCATGAGCAAATATGCATCCATCTTGGAGAAAGCCCGGGGATTACAGGCGACCATTGTCGAGTGGCGGAGATATTTTCATGAACGTCCGGAAATAGCCTTGAAAGAATTGGAAACGGCCAAAAGAATAAAGGAGATATTAGACGAATTGGGTTTAGAAACTAAAATGATGGTTAACGGCACGGGTGTTAAGGCCATTTTGAAAGGAGGAAAACCAGGCAAGACTTTTGCTCTGCGAGCAGATATAGATGCGCTTCCACTGCAGGAAGAAACCGACGTACCCTATAAATCAAAGAATCCTGGAGTTATGCATGCCTGCGGTCATGATGCTCATGCGGCCATGCTCTTAGGGGCAGCCAAGCTGTTGGTCCAAATGCAAGATACCATCCCGGGAAATATTGTTTTCCTTTTTCAACCGGCTGAAGAGACGGGGGATGGAGCGCGGCCCATGGTAGAAGAAGGGGCCCTGGAAGGCGTTAATGCTATCTTCGCCATTCATGTCTATTCTTCTTTGCCGGGGGGTATTTTAGGATATAAAGCCGGTCCTTTGTTGGCTGCCGGGGATTTTTTTGATGTGAAAATAACTGGTAAGGGTGGCCATGGAGGGTTGCCGCACTTAGCCATTGATCCCATTGCCATAGCAGCTCAAGCGATAACGGCGTTGCAAACTATTGTGAGTAGGGAGGTAGATCCCTTAGAAAGCGCGGTCATTAGCATATGCAAAATGGAGGCGGGAAAAGGAGCATACAACGTCATTCCTGATGCGGTAACTTTTGGGGGGACAATTCGTTCTCACCAACCGGAAATGCGCGCCTATCTTCCCCAGAGGATAAAAGAAATCTTGAACGGCGTAGTTTCCGGCATGCGCGGGACTTATGAATTTAATCTGCTGAGTAAATTTCCGGCGCTAATTAATGAAGAAAAGATGACTTCCTTTGTGGTGGAAGTAGCCCGGGAACTTTTGGGAAAAGACAAGGTCAATGAAATGAAGCCATTGATGGGCTCAGAAGACTTTTCTTATTATCTACAAAAGATTCCCGGTACCTTTGTCTTTTTGGGGGTAGGCAATAAAGAAAAAGGGATTGTTTATCCGCAGCACCATCCTAAATTTGAGCTGGATGAAGATGTTCTGCCTTTGGGGACCGCTCTCCATATGGCCGTGGCTTTGGAGTATTTGCAAAAAGCATTATGAAATTTCCCAAAATAGTAATCCATCACCCTTGCCTCTCCGCACCGAGGCTGGGTCACAATTGGGCATGGACTTAAATTGGCCAAGAGGCCGGAGGCAGGCACTCATTCGGAATCATGAGGCAGTGGTTTTTCCATGGAAAAAGGCGGGATTATAAGCATAATTAGTTCACTGAATTTAAGAATCCGCCTTCCCTTTGCGGAATCTCGGCGATTTGTTTTGAACATCTTCTGTTCCCGCCGATGCTTCCTCATTCATGCCTGCCTCTGGCCTGCCTCTGTCTCTTGCTCACCATGGCGACACAATCTCCATGGGGAGAGGATGGGTGAAAGAGGGATTACTAAAAGTCTCCAAAAAGAAAGGAGGTAAGGAAGATGGAAGCTGAATGGCTAAAACAAGCAACAGGGTTTGGGATGTGGTTTATTGGCGCCCTTACGGCCGGGAATGCCCTGCTCTTAACGCTAATTATCTATCGACATGCCCGTAAGTATGGGTTGCAAATGGGTTTGAAGGCTGAAGCAATGCGGGAAGGCTTAAAAGCAGCCTTGATTACTTCTATAGGCCCTTGTATGGGGATTTTTGTCGGCATGACTGTTTTAGTCATTGCCTTGGGAGGAGCGGTGGCATTTATCCGCGAATCTGCCGGGGTGGGTTCAATAATGTTCGAATTGATCGCTTCCCGGGCCGGAGCTGAAGCCGCGGGTGTCAAGCTCACTCGGGAAGGAATGAACTCTATCGGCTTGGCCACGATTCTTTGGGCTATGGCTACGGGTTCAGTAGCTTGGGTACTCATCGGCGGCGTTTTTACGCGCTATTTACCCAAATTGAAAGATTTTATGGGCCAAGGGAATCCGGCCCAAATGGCCATTATTTCGGCGGCAATCATGCTGGCCGCCTTCGGGCGTCTGCTCATCTCCGATAGCATAAAACCTTTAATCGACAAGGGCTATTGGCCTCCTTTTATCGGGATGCTCGTAGCCTTCTTAGTTGGAATTGGCTGGTTAATCTGGTCAGATAAGCTGAAGAAGCCCATTATGAAGGAATATTTTATTTTAATCGCCATCATTGTGGGCATGGCTATTTCCCAAATGGTCAGACTAAGCATGGGGAAATAAATTTTAACCAAAGGAGGTGCGCAGATGGAAAAGGGAGAAAAATTTCATGGCATGAGTCCTCTTCCTTTCGCGGAGAAAGAGGCGATCATAAAAAATGAATATGGCCCAAGAGTGCACAGGGCCGGATTAATTTTAAGCTTGCTTCAAGCAGTCATTATATTCTTGCCGGCTCTATACCTCCTCGTGGCCTTTGATGTTTGGCCAGGCTGGGGAACTATTGGGAAAGCTTTTCTATCCGTGGCGGCCATTGCCGGGCCTTATTGGTTTATTGAACCGGTTTCTTATTTTCTCATCTTAGGAATTGCGGGTACCTACATTTCTTTTTTGGCTGGAAATATTTCGAATATGCGTCTGCCGGTCTCTGCTGTTTCTCAAGAAGTTGCTGGCGTGCGCGAAGGTTCTCCCGAAGGAGAAATTATCGGGGCTATTGGCATTGTGGCCTCCCAATGGGCACTAACTATAGCCACTTTGGCCGCCGCCATAATTGTTACCGTAGTTATCGAACATTTGCCCAAAAGCGTAACCGGGGCATTTGACTTTCTTTTACCTTGCCTCTGGGGAGCTATTTTTGGCCAATTTACTCTGCGTGCCCCGCAATACGCGGTAGTCACCATAATCGTGGGCATTCCTTTAGTCATGTGGTCTGGCTTACCTACTTGGACCCTCATTCCGATCATGGTCTTTGGCCTGGCTATTTTAGCTATTATCTTATTCAAGAAAGGAATTTGGGTGCCCAAGAAGAGCTGAAGCCCAAAATTTCGGGGAAATGGTGATTTATTAATGAGCGTAAAAAAAAATTTTACACTGGGAACAATAAGTCATGGCGAGATAGCCACGTCCAGCGGTCTCGCCATGACATCTGCCGCTATTAATTCCTCACCCTCCTCCCGTGCTCGGGTGTCAGTATGACAGTCGTTCCGACTCTTAGCGACTCTCCCTAAGCCTGAGACTGTTTCAAAATAGCTAACTTTTAGTGAAAGGACCGGAGGCAGGCCGGAGGCAGGCCAGAGGCAAGCCGGAGGCAGGCCAGAGGCAGGCATTCATTCAGAATCATGAGGCGGTGGCTCTTCCATGGGTCCGGGCGGATTTAGAACCTTAATCATCTTGCTTGGTTTAACTATCCGCCTCCCTTTGCGGAAAATCGTTGGTGAATTTTGAACATCTTCTTCTCCCGCCGATGCTTCTTCATTCATGCCAGCCTCCGGCCTGCCTCTGGCCTGCCTCCGGCCTGCCTCCGGCCATTTCTCAGAATTGCAATGCATTCTCGAATTGGGATAGGGTGATGGGGATGAGGATAAATTATATCTTCGCTTCCATTTGTTGCAGAAGTTCTTTAGCAGCCGCAATTTGTTTCTCTTTCTTTTTGAGCCAGGCGGTAGACTGCCGCAAGTTTTGGCGGAGGTGGGCAATATTCTTTTCTAAAGCGGACAGGGATGTTCCGCCGATGGCTTTTCTTTGGGAAATGACAAAATGGGCGTCCTGGAAATTTTGCCAAAGATCAACGTTAAAGGAGAGATGTTGCCCCTCTTCTTGAAATGCTTTTTTTAAAGAGGCATAGGTAACTTGCTCTTCCCCTTCGGCTTCCGCATACCTAATTGCTTTCTCCAGCAGAGTTTTAGCCAAGCGAAAAGGAATCTTTTCTTGATGGACTATAGCTTCCAATAAATCTGGAGCAGTGATAAATCCTTTCTTGGTGAGCAAAGAAATTTTTTCTTCCTCCAATTTAAGCGTAGCTACAATTTCCTTAAGGATGGCCGGAACATTATGGCATTCGTCAATTAAATCCATAATTAAGTATTTAGTCCATTGGGTGTCGCGGTTGTAACCGAGAAATTGAGCGCGTCCTATAGCCAAAAGGCTGATCAGTTTTCCCTGCGCTAAAGCTGATTTGGCCTTGATTATCTCCAAAGGGTCAGGGTTACGCTTTTGGGGCATCATCGAACTTCCAGAACAATAAGCTTCGTCAAGGCGGAATAACCCGAATTCTCCGGTGCTAAAAATAATGATGGTCTGGGCTAAAGAACTGCCGTGGTTCATCAGGGAATTGATAATAAAAGCCAATTCAGCTTCCATCTCCCAGCGATTTTGGATAGCCTCCAGGGCGTTAGGAGTAGGGGCTTTGAAGCCGAGGAGCTTAGAAGTTAAGGCGCGATCGATGGGAAATGCGGTACCATAACCAGTCATGGAACCCAAAGGGTTTTCATTGAATCGTTCATACCACTCTTGGCAGCGCGCCAGGTCTCGCGCAAAAGATTCGGCAAAGGCCAACCAAATTTGCCCTAAACTAGTAACTTGCGCGGGCTGATGATGGGTATACCCGGGAAAAGGAAGGGTTTTATGCTTATTGGCCTGGGTAAGGAGATGCTGGAGGAGGAGAAGAATCTCTTTTACAAACCCAATAACCGCATCGCGTAAATAAAGGCGCATATCCAGGGCTACTTGATCATTTCGACTCCGGGCCGTATGTAGTTTACCTCCAATCTCCATCCCATATTTTTCTATAAGCCAACTTTCCATATTGCTATGCACGTCTTCTTTGCGCGGATCAAGAGAGAATTGGCCCTTCTTCCACGCTCCTTCGATTTCTTTGAGGCCGCGGATAAGAAGGCGCGCTTCTTGGCGGTTAAGTATGTTTTGCCGATTAAGCATGACCACGTGCGCCCTGCTTCCCCAAAGGTCGTAAGGAATGAGGCGTTCGTCGGCCGGCGGCACTCCCCGCACATCTCTACCCGAGGTGAATACTTCAGCTAAGGGCGAGGGAAGTTTAGAAAATCTTTTGCCCCACAGTTTCTCGGTCTTCATAATTTAAACCTTTTCGGAAAGCCCTTTTCTTCCTCCCCAAGTACTAAAAAATAAAAGAAAGCGTTTAAAAAATAACCCAGATAGACGACGATGTCAATATAATAACAAATTGACCGTCGATCAGTTTTTAAGCAAATAACTGTATATGGCTCAGGCAGAGGCAAGCGGAGCGAAATTAAAATCGGCCGGGAATTAACGTCTTTACACTTATCCACCTTTTTTCCATAAAGAACGGCGGGGACGAGCTTGCCTTAATTAACCAAGCCTAAAAATAAGTCCATACCTCTGCGCAGAAAAGATTATTTTCCCCCGCCTGTACCTAAAAGTTAAACAGCGCCTCGTATTAATGAGACCCGCTTGCTTTTGCCTGAGGCAGTCCTGACCCAGCGATGATTTATTAATCCCAGCTAAGGTTAAAATTTAAAAGTGATCAAAGATCCGTTAGGAAAAAGGTTGACAAAATTAGCTACGGGCAAATACATTAATAAATGTACCGAATGAATTTATCCTCATGAACATTTCAAATTTTAGGGGTTATATTTTTGATCTGGACGGCACAATTTACCGGGGAGAAAAACTCATCCCCGGAGCGCAGGAAGTAATCCAAAGATTAAAAAATTTAGGCCGGAGGATTGTCTACCTCTCTAATAAGCCTCTCCAAACAAGGGAAGATTATGCCGCCAAATTAACTCGCCTCGGTATCCCCACGGAACCTAAAGAAATAATTAATTCTTCTTATGTCATGGCCCGCTGGCTTGGGCAGCAAGCTCCCCAGGCCACTATTTTTGTCATCGGTGAGCCACCCCTCATTAAAGAGATGGAAAACCAAGGATTTCGCTTAAGTGAGAATCCAGCAGAGATTGATTACGTGATTGCTTCCTTTGACCGCACCTTTGATTATCGGAAATTAAACATCGCTTTTCAGGCCCTAAAAAGAGGAGCCCATTTTGTGGCTACCAACCCAGACCGTTCCTGTCCGGTAGAGGGCGGAGAGATTCCAGATTGCGCCGCCATGATTGGCGCCATTGAAGGGGCCACCGGGAAAAAAGTGGAAATAATTGTAGGCAAGCCCTCAGAGATCACCATCCAAGTAGCAGTAGAAACTATGCATCTTAAGCCTCAAGATTGCCTCCTGGTGGGCGATCGTTTGGAAACAGATATGGCCATGGGGAAAAAAGCGGGGATGGCCACTGCTTTAGTTTTAACCGGAGTAACCAAGAGAGAAATTATTCTCCAATCTCCCTGGCCACCTGATTTTATTTGGGAAAGTGTGGCGGATATTTTAAAATATTTATGACAATTAGCCAGCTTAAAGAAGTATTCTCGGCCCGGCATAGGAAATGACCGATGAAGACAGAGGTTGTGGTTATAGGCGGGGGGGCTACGGGAGCAGGTGTTTTCCGCGATTTGGCTTTGCGGGGCTTAGAAGTTGTCTTGCTGGAAAAAGCTGATCTTACGAGTGGAACTTCGGGGCGCAACCATGGCCTTTTGCATAGTGGAGCTCGTTATGCTGTTTATGATCCTGATTCTGCCCGCGAGTGCTTTCAGGAAAATGCTCTTATAAAAAAGATTGCTGCCCCCTGTTTGGAAGAAACCGGCGGATTTTTTCTTTCCCTCCCTGAGGATCCGCCAGAATATGCCGATACTCTGCTCCGGGCTTGTCATAGTTTGGGAATACCCGCTAAAGAGGTGGCGGTGGCTGATGTTCTCCATCAAGAGACCAAGCTTTCTCCCCGGGTAAAAAGAGCAATTTGGGTTCCTGATGCTTCCGTTGATCCTTTTCGTCTAATTCGGGCCAATATAGAGGCTGGGGAAAATTTAGGCGGACGAGTATTTCTCCATCGCCAAGTGGTAGAAATTTTTACGGCGCGCGGGAAGGTAACCGGAGTTAAAGCTATAGACCCGCGCACGGGAGAAGAATTTAAAATTCAATGTCATTTTTTAATCAACGCTGCGGGAGTTTGGGCCGGGGAGATAGCTCGCTTAGCTGGGATTAATTTGGGCATTCTCTTTTCCAAAGGGAGTTTAGTTGTATTTAATCAGCGCTTAGTCAATGCGGTGATTAACCGCTGTCGACCTCCGGCTAATGGCGATATTTTTGTACCTCATGGGCCCACACTTATTTTGGGTACTACCTCCCAAACAGTAGCCCAAGTCGATGATCCCTTTCCCGAGATTGAAGAAGTAGATCTTCTCTTAGGAGAAGGAGAGAAGATGATCCCGCAAACTAAAGAGACCAGGGTTATTAGGGCTTATGCCGGCATCAGACCTCTTTTAGGAGCGCGCGAGGCCGAGCGGGAGGCAGGCCCGGAGACCCCAAACGCCAGTGAAGCAGATGGCCGCCGGTTAAGTCGGGATTTCCTTTTAGTTAATCACGGAGCGCAGGATCAGCTCCGAGGTTTTTTTTCTATTTGCGGAGGCAAATTGACTACCTACCGGCTGATGGCGGAAAAAACGGTGGACGCGGTGATGGATGAAATAGGCCGAAAAGAAAGCTGCCGCACTGCCGAAATTCCCTTACCTTTCCCGCGGGAATATTCTTTCCATGCCTTAGAAAAGAAACTCTTGAAGATTGCCCAGATTCCCTCCGCAAATGTGCCGCAGGAAATTGTATGTGAATGTGAGTTGGTTTCTAAGAAAGAAATTTTGCAAGAAGTAGGGAAATTAGGGATCTTTAGTTTAAAGGAACTACAGGAAAGAACCAGAGCAGGGATGGGGCCCTGTCAGGGAGGCTTTTGTGCTCCGCGGTTGACAGCTCTTTTGCTGGAAACAGGGAAAATTACAGCGGCAGAGGCCTTAACTATTTTGAAAAATTTTTTGGAAGAACGCTGGAAAGGAATTCGGCCGGTCCTGTGGGGGCCGCAGCTAAGAGAAGAGCAACTCATTCAGGCTTTATATACAGAATTTTTTAATTTAGACCGTTTCTGATTTTTTATGTTTTATGATGTGATTGTCATAGGCGCCGGATTAGCTGGTCTCATGGCCGCAGAAGCGGCCCAAAGGCACGGAGCACGTGTGTTAGTTTTAGCGCGGGGGATGGGTTCCCTTCCTTTGACTACCGGTTGTATAGATGCTTTAGGTTATTTTCCTCCGGCTTCTGGAGAAATAGTAAGTTCTCCTTGGACAACTTTGCCGCAATTAATAGCGGAATGTCCTCATCATCCCTATGCTTTAGTCGGCTTATCCAAAATAGCAGAGGCTTTTTCTTATTTTCAAAAACTCACGCAAAAAATTGGCTTACCTTATTATGGTAGTTTAAATTCTAACTTTCTTTTGCCAACTCCTTTGGGAACCTTTCGGCCTACATGTTTAGTACCGGAAACGATGGGCGCGGGGGATTTAACTCTTCCTGAGCCGGTCCTCCTCTTAGGGTTTGCGGGACTTAAAGATTTTTCTCCTTATTTAGCAGCGGCCACCCTTAATCAATTAAAAGAACAGCAAAAAATTGCTCCCCATTTTCGGGCCGAAATTATAGAGAAAATAGATGGCGGGGGAAGCAGCTTGCCTATAGCTGCTGCTTTGGATCAGGAGAGTTTCCGCCAGGAGTTAATCAAAAGCATTAGGATGCGCCTAAAGCCTGCCGAAAGGTTGGGCCTGCCGGCCGTATTGGGCCTGCACTCTTCCGCAGAAGCCTTAGCTGATTTAGAAGCTCAACTGCAGACCAAAGTATTTGAAATTCCTCTGCCTCCCCCATCAATTCCGGGGCTGCGTCTGCAAAATAAATTGCGCAACCATCTGCAAAGCTCGGGAGTGCGTTTGCTAATCGGCTTGGCGGCATTGCTGCCGCAAAAAGAAGGTGATCACCTGAGCGGATTTGCTTTGGGGAATTCTAAATATAGTCCTGCTTATACGGCTACTTCTTTTGTTTTAGCCACCGGAAAATTTGTGGGCGGGGGATTGGAGGCCACGACCGCGAAGATCGAAGAGACCCTCCTCCATCTTCCTCTCTCCTATCCTGAGCAAAGGAAAGAATGGTTTAATAGAAATCTATTGGGTTTATCAGGTCAGCCTTTTAACCGCATGGGAATTGCGGTAAATGAAAATCTGCAACCTGTGAACGCTGCCGGAAAAGTGATCTACAAAAATCTCTTTGCTGCCGGAGGAATAATTGGCCATAGTGATTCGATGATGGAAAAATCAGGGGGCGGTATTGCTTTGGCCACGGGCTATTTAGCTGGGGAATTGGCCGCTAAATACGCTGGTTTTTGAATAAGGGGACTGGGAACGTTGGTAATGGATAAAAGTGACCTTGATCAATGTATTAAATGTTCTATTTGCACCGCTTTTTGTCCAGTTTTAAAAGCTACGGGACTTTTCCCCGGCCCTAAGCTGGCCGGCCCAGATGCGGAACGCTTTCGCCAGAAAGATATAGCTGCTTTAGCTTCCTGGATTGAGTTCTGTGATTATTGCAAAATATGCGAAAGAGTCTGCCCCTACAATGTGCCCATTCCTTGGTTGCACCTACGTTCGCGTTTGGCTGCCCACAAGCAAAAAAAACCTTCATTTCGCGATTGGCTTTTAGGGCATGCCTATTATTTGGCCAAATTGGGAAAGTGGGGCGCCCCCTTTTCTAATTGGATTTATGGTTGGTCTTTTTGGCGTTGGCTCCTCGAGCGTGGGTTAGGGATTGCCCCAGGGATAAAACTGCCTTTTTCCCGGGGGCAAACTTTTGCTGCTTGGTTCAAAACCCATCAACCTGCCCCAGGGAATCCCTTGGCCTATTTTTATGGGTGTCATACAAATTATGTTGATCCGCAAGTGGGGCGCGATGTAGTCTTTGTTTTAGAAAAAAATGGCTTTGCTGTTTTTCTTCCTGAGCAAGAGTGTTGCGCCTTGCCTTTGATCAGTAACGGGTTTGCCGATTTAGCGGCTAATTTGGCGCAAAAAAACTTAACGTCTTTTAAAAAAGTAGTTGCTGAGGGGGTGGAAATTGTCTTTTCCTCACCGAGTTGTGGGATGACTATCAAGGAAGAATATGAGCAGATTCTTCATATTTCTGGCGCTAAAGAGGTGGGGGAGAATTTTGTGGAAATTTCCCAATTTTTATGGCATCTGTATGAGCAGGGGAAATTGCGCAGAGGTTTTAAAGAAATAAGGGAGACTTTTTATTATCATGCCCCTTGCCATTTACGGGCCCTTAAGATAGGCCTGCCGGCCTTAGATTTGCTATCGCTGATTCCTGGTCTGCAGGTAGTAGAGATCCCAGAAGGGTGTTGTGGGTTAGCCGGTACCTACGGGCTGAAGAAAGAAAAATATAAGATTGCTAACGAAATAGGAGAGGAGATTTTTCGGTTTGTTAGGCGCGGGAGACCCAAAGGAGTAATTTCTGATTGTGAAGCCTGTCGTCTGCAAATTGAGCGTCATACAGGCATAAAGACTTATCATCCCATACAAATTTTAAGACAGGCTTACGAGGTATAAAAATGGGAATTAATATTTTTGCCCTAATTTTTTTAATCATCGCCATCGTCCTTTTATACGAATTTATTAACGGTTTTAACGATTGCGCCAATATGGTGGCCGCACCGATAATTACTGGAGCGTTAGAACCACGCCAAGCTCTTTTAATCTTGGCTATTTTTGAGTTTATGGGCGCTTGGTTTTTGGGTACGGCCGTAGCTAAAACTTTGGGGTTAGGCATGGTAAATCCAACTCAGATAACTATCTTTTCGATTTTGGTGGCCTTATTTTCGGCTATCATTTGGCTTATGGGCGCTTGGTATTTGGGGATGCCTTCCAGCTCATCTCACGCCCTCATCGGCGGGCTTTTGGGCGCTGCTATGATGCAGGCTGGGGCAGAAGCAATTCATTGGGTTATAGTATTAAAAATTATAATTATGCTTATTTTTACTCCTCTGCTTGGCCTGGTGGCGGGCAATTTGGTAACTAAAAATTTTATATCCTTCTTTGCTGGATTTAAACCCAGCCAGGCCAATCGTTTATTAAAGCGCCTGCAAATTGTTACTTCTATTACCTTGGCCTTAAGCCATGGTTCCAATGATGCCCAGAAAGGAATGGGCGTAATTAGCCTCGCCCTCCTCCTTTTTTATAAGGTTTCCCCAAAAGAAGTAGGAAAATTTTACCAACCAATGGGGAATAGTGGTTTTTATGTCCCGGATTGGGTTATCCTTATTTGCTCTTTAGCTATAGCCTTGGGGATAAGCTTTGGCGGATGGCGCATTATGAAAACGTTGGGGACAAGACTCTACAAAATAAGACCTATCCATGGTTTTAGCGCCCAGACTTGTGCTTCGGCAGTTATTTATCTTTCTTCTTTATTTGGGTATCCAGTGAGTACCACGCAAATAGTCTCTTCTTCTATTTTAGGAGCTGGTTCAGCTCAACGCATTGGTTCTGTGCGCTGGGAAGTGGGTAAGCAAATTTTCTTAACCTGGTTATTTACCATCCCAGGGTCCGCCCTTCTCTCGGCCGGAATTTTTCTTTTGCTTAAAAGGTGGTTTGTTTAATAAATGGGCCCTGGGCATAAAAATTTCTGGACAGGGGTAGATTATTCAGCCTAAAATATATTTTAATTCCCGAAAATTGAAGAAGAAGCTCTTTAAATGCCGATAAATGAATTAAAGAAGAGGCGGGAAAAATTAATTCCCTAAAATCGGGAACTGAAATTTATGCCTTGGTTTCGCAAGAAAAAGAAAAGTGACTTTTGTGAGATGCTCCACGCCCAATCAGAAAAAGTTCTGGAAGGATTGGATGCCTTGTACGATTGGGCTAGCGGGGAAGATGAGGATAAAAGAGAAAGAGTAAAAGAGATTGAAAGAGAGGCTGACGAATTAAGGCGCATTCTTATCGAAGAACTCAACCAAACTTTTGTCACCCCTTTTGATCGCGAAGATATTTTTTCTTTGTCCCGGGCTATAGACGACGTCATGGATTATGCCGACCGCACCGTGGATGAGATGGAAATTTATGAGGTAAAAGCAAATAAGCACATAGTCCAGATGATTAATATTTTACGCAATGCCGCCCGCGAACTTAGTGACGCTATTCGTCTGATCAAAAAATATCCTAATATAGCCTTAGAGCATGCCACTAAGGCCAAAGCGTGTGAGAACGAAATGGAAAGCGCTTACCACCGAGCTCTGGCTGATCTTTTTAAAGGCACGGACACCATTTATATGCTGAAGATGCGCGAAATATATCGCCACCTTTCCAATGCCGCTGACCGGGGAGACGAAGCAGCTAATCTTATTGGTGATATAGTAGTGAAAATGACCTAAGGAATGCGCTATGCGCCTTTTCTTCGCTGTCCTTTCGGCCGGCTATATTTTCTTAATTTTTTTCCTCGCTGATTCCGCAGCGGTTAACTACCTTGGTCATTTCAATCCTTTTAGTCTTTTGCATATTCCCCTTTATGGCGTGCTGACGGTTTTGCTTTTTTTATCCATCCATCCGGAACAAAAATCTGCCCATAAAAATGCTTACCTCGGCGCTGCTTTGATTGCGGGCGCAGTGGGTATTTTGGATGAACTATACCAATCTTTTCTCCCTAACCGAGAAGCTTCCGGGGGAGATGTATTATTAGATTTAATTGGCATAATTCTGGCGCTCTTTATCAGTAAACGCCTTCCCGCCGCCCTGGGCCGTTTCCGGTGAGGGGAGGTGGATAAAGGGAAATATATTGCTCCAGAATTCTTTTAGAAGGAGGAGTTATGAAAAAAATTTTATTAGTGATGGGGTTTTTGGGTTTTTTGAGTTGGCCTATGCTCTCCTGGGCCCAGATTGGCGAAGATTATAATATCGAGATCGAAGGAAGATATTGGAAACCAAGATTGGATTCGGCCATAAAAATTGTAGAGAATGGGATTGGTAATGAATTCAATTTAGTTGATGATTTGGGTTTTGAAAAAGATAAAGATGCGGGGGAAGGAAGATTGCAGATTAAATTTTTCCGGAAGCATAAATTCAATTTTTCTTTCCTCCCCTTGAAGTGGGAAGGGGATAAGATCATCACCCGGACCATTGAGTTTTCCGGAAAGACTTATACTGCGGGAACCAGGGTGCAGTCAAAGCTTGATCTCAATCTTTTTAAAGTTGGTTACGAATATGATTTTCTCACTGGGGCATACGGATTTTTAGGGGCCACTATCGATGTGTTAATAGGTAGTGGGGCCGTGGAGCTTAAAGCTCCGGAATTGGCAATCCAGGAAAAAGAAGAAGGAACTGCTCCTGTACCTTTGATTGGCTTAATGGGTCGTCTTTATCCTTTTAAATGGCTCAATTTCACCGTGAAGGTTTCTGGCCTTCCCGCGGGAAGTTATGGGCATATTTTAGATGCGGAAGCGAGCGTGCACATCAATCCTGTTAAATACGTGGGGATTTCCGGCGGGTATCGTTACCTCGAAGTAAGAGGGAGATATAATGACAATGCCGTAGATTTTAGATTGGATGGCCCCTTTGCGGCATTGATGATTCGTTTTTAATTTTTTCGCCAAATATGGCCAACTAAATTGAAAAAGATTCCCAAAATGACCGTCGGGCCCTTTTAATTTTGAAACCTGAACCGGGAATGATAATCCTAATCGCTGATTAAGATTAGGTTGTAATTACCCGCAAGGGCTTACCTAAAGAAACATCGTCCAGAAGCATTTAATTCCTTCTTTCTCGATTCCTATTTTTTCTAAATTCCCTATTTATTACCCTCTTTTTTAAAGAGGGGATGAGGGGAGATTATTACTTTTTCTTGCTCACTTAAAAAAATGATGGTCAGCGGCTTGAGCTCTCTGAAGAAGTTCCTCGGCAGGCAGTTTCCTCATTGCTGCGCCGGCAGGAATCCAGTATTTTCAAAGCATTTCTGGATTCCCGCTTGCCCGGGAGTTGCAGAGATCCCGAATTTAGCTGGCCGTCGATCAGTTTTAATATTGCGCGCCAGCAATAAACAGGCGGGCGGGAGCCTGAAAGAACCAGGGCCTCATTTTAATGAGCCTCTCTCCCTCCCGCCTTAAATAGGTACAAATTTTAAAATTGATCGACGGGCAACAAAAAAAATTATTGACAGAAAAAGATGAGGTAGTAAAATATTTTTAATTTGGAAATGAGCGAACGAATCATGGAAAAAACTTTGAGCGGGCCAACAAAAATAAAAGCTGATAAAAAACGGAAGGTAAAAAAGAGGGGCAGACCCATTGCTTTGGGGATGTATTAAAGCAGAAAAATATTAGCAGCATCCTAAAAGCCATGGGTCAGAAAGCCCATGGCTTTTTTGTTTTTTAAGAACATTTTTTAGTTAAAAAAATAAATTAAAAAGGAGGATTTTATGCAACCGCAAACTTGGGCAGGATGTCATGTACCAATTATCACTCCATTTAAGGATGACTATTCCGTGGATTGGGATGGTCTACGAAGACTGGTTAACTATTTTATTGAAGAGGAAAAGTGCGATGGGCTGGTGCCTTGCGGAACGACGGGCGAGTCTCCTACTTTGACTAATGAAGAGCATGATAAAGTCATTGAGGTAGTAGTTAAGGAAGCCCGCGGAAGAGTACCGGTCATGGCTGGCACTGGTTCTAACAGCACGGCCGAGGCTATCGAGCGCACTAAACATGCTGAATCTGTGGGGGCAGAGGCCAGCTTGCAGGTGTGTCCTTATTACAACCGGCCCACTCAAGATGGCCTTCTGGCCCATTTTGAGGCCATAGCCAAGGCCACAAAACTTCCGCTTTTTATCTATAACATTCCTTCCCGCACAGGCCGTCTTATTGAAGCCAAAACCATGATTGAGCTATCAAAGATTGATAATATCATCGGCATGAAAGACGCCTGTGGCGATATGATGATCACCATGGAAGTTATGCGGGGCACGAGAAACGCCAAGAAAAAGTTTTATGTCCTCTGTGGCGAAGATGCCCTTACTTTCTCGATGATGGCCTTAGGAGGAGACGGGGGGATAATGGCCGTGGCTAATGTTATCGGCCGGGAATACTACCAGATGATTCATCTCATGTTAGAAGGTAAGATAGCCGAGGCCCGGGAAATTCATTTTAAAACTTTGCCCGTCGTCCGCGCGCTATTCATTGAGTCCAATCCAGCCCCGGTCAAGGAAGCCATGAATATGATGGGTTTACCTGCGGGTAAGCTGCGCTTGCCTTTGGTTCCGCTTCGGCCCGAAAATCGCGAGATTCTCCGCCAGGCCTTAATCAAGATCGGACGGCTGAAAGAATAAAGCGTTAGGCTGACCTTTTGTTTCTTATTTTTAAAATGAGATAGCCAAAGCAAGGAGTTGCTTAAATATCTGGCTCGGGGATTTCAATAATCTTCCCTTCAATAATAGCCAAAGGAAGATCATGAACCATGCGCCAGGCCTTTTCCGGGCCTATGTGGGCGCTAATTTCGGCTAAAGCCTTAGAGAGGATGGGCGGACGGCTTTTAAGGGAATGCGCGTCGGAAGCCAAGAGGTGGGCCAAATTTTGACGGAGAAAGGAGAAGGCTGCTTCTTTGGCCTTTTTTCCAAAAAAACCCGTGATACTCATGGCCGTGATTTGAGAAAGAGCTCCTAACCTTATGAAGTCCGCCAGGATCTGGCTATCTTTCTGGAAAATAGAATTTCTTTCGGGGTGACTGATAATGGGGATAATACCCTTTTCCCTAAAAGAGACGAGGAATTTTTTAACGGGTTCCACGAGAAAATAATCCGGAAGCTCTAAGAGAAGATATTGGCGATGGTCATTAATAAAAATTATATCTTCCCAGCTAAAATTTTGGCGCAGAAAAAAACTAAGATGAATATCAGCCCCGGCCAGGATCTTTAGATCTATTTTTTGCGGCTCCCCAGCTACTGGAGATTGATTTTGCAATCTTTGATTGAGCTCAGCCAGCTTGGCTAAAATAATTTTTTTTGGTGAATGGTAAAGTCCGGGATTGAGATGGGGAGTAGCAACCAAAGTATGAATGCCATCGGCCTGAGCCAACTGACACATCTGCAAGGATTCAGCCAAATCTTCTGGTCCATCATCAATTCCAGGAAGAATGTGCACATGTAAATCAATCATTGTAGCCTTTCCATGATGAAAAAGACTAATCTTTTCTTCCCGAAGTGTAATCCCTCACTGAAGGGTGGGTTACATATAAAAAAATTATTTCTTGTCATTTCGTAGGGCCAGCTTTTATGGCTGGCCAATTTCGCTAATGGTTTGCCTCACAAATCTAATCTATTGT
>Ga0078972_1005355_pt1 | contig 32761 bp, 32 predicted proteins | sample YelNatPaOPGAMG01_FD_67568 | JGI IMG/M metagenome (GOLD analysis project Ga0078972, IMG submission 67568) | Hot spring thermophilic microbial communities from Obsidian Pool, Yellowstone National Park, USA - OP-RAMG-01 (SPADES assembly) (version 2) | ecosystem: Environmental > Aquatic > Thermal... | reverse complement strand
GATAGAAGAACTTGAGGCCAGCCAGAATCCCTTTGGAACTATCGTTGTGGCCCATCTTAAGACCTTGGAAACGAGGCAAGATGACCACGCTAGTGCCTTGTAAAGCTTAAAACAGTATCAAAAAATATGCACAAAAAGTTCAAGTAAAAAGTGGTGTTGGATAAAGGCGTTTTAGTTTTATCCTTGCATCTTCGGCAGTAAATTGCCAATTTACACCTTTTTGCCGTGTGTTTCTGTCAATTTCCCAAGCCGTGATTATTTCGTTTAGCTCTTCGGTACAGTTTATCCTTTGATGTCCTAAGCATTGTATAGAGAGAGAACTCAATTCGGTTTCTGCAATATTCAACCAGCTTCCATGCTTAGGAGTGTAATGAAATTCGAATTTTTGAGCTAATTGATATGCAATATTTGGATGATATGTCTCATAGAATGAAACCGCATTGTGGGTGTTTAGATTATCTGCTACCAAAATTATTTTTTCAACGTCAGGATAATATTTTTCACTGATTTCACGCATTAATAGAGCAAAGTCTCCTTTTTTACGAGTTCTTAAAGCTACGACGTGACGCCATCCACCAAGCGGTTCGGTGAACATAAAAATACTTGCAGTACCGCACCGAACATATTCTGAATCAATTTTTTCAACTTCACCTGGTTTTGGTAGTTCTGTATCTGCATCAATACGCGATGGTTTCGCAGAAATTCTTTCTCTTATTTCACCTAAAAGTTGGACTGGTTTTTCATCCATACATATAACTGGTATGCGGGGATTATATTCTCTTTTATAAAGACCCAATATATCTTCCATATACGTGACAAAATACGCATCATTTTCTTTTGGAATACACCAGTATTTACTTAAATGTGGTTTGACCTGATTTGTATTAAGCATCTCTCCTATTGCAGAATGTGATATGGAAACTATATATTTGTTTTCCATACAATGTTCTGCTAAGAGCCGGAGGGTCCATCTTGCTTTTCCTTTGGGAGCTGGGCTTAAAGCTGTTGCTACAACGTGAGCTTCAAAATCTCCTGTTATTTTCGAAATGTTTGGTGGTGTTAATCGTGTTTTTCTGTTTAATGCTGCCTCTAATCCTTGCGTTGCATATGTTTTTCTTATTTGATTAATAGTATTGGGGGAAACATCAAATACTTCTGCCAATTCCCGGTTATCTTTTTTACGTTCAGGAAGTCCATCATTTGTGTTAAGTAGGATATTAGCATGCATTATTGTTTTCGCAGAAGATTTTGTATTTTTATGAGTAATTGCTTTTAAACATCCAATTTCTTCAGGTGTCAAATTTACTTCATAGGCCTTTTTAGGCATAATTCTTCAATATTCCTATCTATCCATTAATCTTCATGTAAGCTCCTCATGCGATAGAGTTTATCAAAAATTAATTCAAAATTCATTGGGAATATAATAAATTATACTGCTTCAAAAGATAGTGTTAGCCAAATATCTTTCTAATATTTTGATACTGTTTTAAGCTTTACAAGGCACTAGTGACAACGCAAAAGTCACCCACCCCCCAAAAAACTTCTGGTATGATGGCGGGGCTTATTGTTAAGGAAGCCATGATACTGGAGGTAGAAAGGATGATAGGGATGGGTGAATATGAATACATACGGCTTGCGCATCGGGTGCATGGCAGGAGTATTCGGCAGATTCAGAGAGAGACGGGCCATGATCGCAAGACGATCAGAAAGGCATTGGAAGGAGAGGCATTGAAGTATGCACCGAGGGCACAGCAGCCGTATCCGGTATTAGGTGCCTATCGGGAGGTAATTGATCAATGGCTGAGGGAGGACAAAGAGGAGCCAAAGAAGCAGCGGCACACAGCCCGCCGGATTTACCACCGGCTGGTAGGGGAATACGGTTTTCAGGGGAGTGAATCTGCGATCAGGCACTATGTACGGGAGGCCAGGGTTCGTTTAGGCGTAGGAAATGCCCAGGTATTTATTCCCCTTGATCCTGAATGCGGGCAGGAAGCAGAGGTAGACTGGGGCAACGGAGTGGCTTATATCAAGGGAGTAAGGACCGGGATAAAGTTTTTATGTATGCGCTCTCGCTATTCAGGGAAACATTTTGTGCGGGCTTACTTATGTGAGAGGCAGCAAGCGTTCTTTGATGCGCATATACATGCATTTAGCTTCTTTGGAGGGATATTCCCCACGCTGGTCTACGACAATCTGTCCAGTGCGATCAAAGATATTTTGCGGGGAAGACAGAGGATTGAGCAAGAGTCGTTTGTCAAGTTTCGCTCTTACTATACCTTTGGTGCGCGTTTTTGCAATGTAAACAGTGGTCATGAAAAAGGAGGCGTGGAGGGGATGGTGGGCTATGTGAGGCGAAACTACCTGGTCCCTATTCCCTGTGTGGAGAATCTTGAGGAGTTAAACCAGAGGCTGCTCACAGACTGCCTTGCCTTTGGAGATCACCGGATAAGCGGCAGGGATAGAACGGTAAATGAGCTGTTTGAGCATGAGCGGCAGCATCTGCTCAGATTGCCTGCGGTTGCCTTTAGCAATATCCAAACACGCACTGGCAAGATCAACCCTTATTCGACGCTCCTGGTGGATAAAAACCACTATTCGGCTCCTGCCCGCTTTGTAGGCTTCACGGTTCATATAAATCTGGGAATTGATCGGATTGATATTTTCTGGGACGGGAAAAAAATAGCCACACACCCCAGGGTGTTTGGAAACAATAAATGGCAACTTGATCCGCAGCATTACCTGGAGGTGATCCGGCAGCGGCCCGGATCATTTCAGACTGCACGCCCCATTCTCCAATGGCGGCAAGTATGGCCAGGGTGCCTGGAGAAACTGCTGGAGCGGTTCCAAAAGACGCAGGGAGAGACGGATGGGATTAAGGATTTCATCTCGGTCCTGATGCTCTACCGGGACCATCGGGCCGATGAGGTGCAGGCCGCTATCGAATTAGCTCTTGAAAACCACATCAGCAGCAGTGAGGGAGTAAAACACATTCTGCTGCATTCAGGTCCGGACACTGCTGTATCTGCTCCGCTCAGCAATTGGCCAGCAACAATCACCCCTAATGTTACGGTCTACGGGCAGTTAGGAGGGGTAAGATGAGTGAGTGTAAGATAACAGAGTATAAGATGAAAGACAGCACCCAGGTATTGTTGAATCAGCATCTGAAGGAATTGAAATTGGCCAATATCCTTCAGCACTACCCTGGTCTGGTGAGGCAAGCTAAGGAACGCGGTACAAGCTATGAAGAATTTCTCCTGTCCCTGACCGAGATTGAGCTTCGGGTAAGGGCTGATAACCGCCTCAAGCGCCGGATCAAAGAGGCCCGCTTTCCTCTGTTGAAGACCCTGGAGGATTTTAATTTTGATGAGACTCCTGGTCTTGACAAGCGATTGGTTCGAGAGCTGATAAGTGGAGATTACCTGAAGCAGCATCGGAATATAATCTTTTTGGGAAAGACGGGGACAGGGAAAACACACCTATCGACCGGACTAGGAGTTGAAGCCTGCCGCCAGGGAGTGAGGACCCGCTTTATCACTGGCTGTGCTCTGGCCAATGAACTGATTGAATCCCGCACGGAAAAAGCCTTAAGCCGCCTGATCAGCAAGTATGCCCGCTATGAGCTTTTGGTCCTCGATGAACTTGGCTATGTGCCTTTTTCCAAAGAGGGCGCAGAGCTGTTGTTCCAAGTTCTGGCCGAGCGCCATGAGAAGTCATCGGTGATTATCACCTCTAATCTGGGGTTTGCAGACTGGACCCAAGTGTTTGGCGAGGCTACACTTACCGCAGCTCTTTTAGATCGCTTGACTCATAAGGCCCACATCATTCCCTGCACTTGGGAGAGTTTCAGGCTCAAAGAGACTCTGAAAGGTAAGGGTGCCTCTTTTCGAGCAAAAGAAGGAAAAGAAGCAAACGAGGAAAAAGAACCAAATGACAACAAACCTAAAAAATCAGGCAACGAATCGCCTAACACTGCAAATGCATCAGTAACTGCTTGAAGGATAAGAAAAACAGAGATTATGGATAGTGCCGCACCTGCCGCTCATGTGGATAACCTGATGGACAGCCGAAAAGCAGGCTGCCCACAGGTTCCCCACAATCGCTTGAATAAGTCCATAATACCGGACTTATTCACAGGTGCTTGGATAACTCATAATGCCGAGTTCTCCACACTCTCCACAATCTCGGCGACTACTATTCTATTCTTAAGTATTATATAAAATAGCTAACTTGGGGGTGGGTGACTTTTCGATTGTCACGGTGGGTGATTTTTCGGTTGTCATTACTATTTAACCTAAAATTCATTTGAAAGGTGCAGATTTAACTTAAAAAAATTTTATTAATACTATGAGATATTAAGCGCCTATGTGAAGTCTCTAACCGCTTATTAATGCCAGGTAACATCAAGGAAAGATTATTCCGGTATGAGAAGTTCATTTATTCCCCTCCAGTATCCAGAATAACATAGTAAGGTAAGTTTTTTAGATAAAATTTAATTAATACCTAATAAATAATATCTATTAATTTAATTGTATCGTGGGTATATGATATGTCAAGTCCACATAAAACATGCCAAGTCAGTAAGAATATTTTTGTATCGCTGCTTATGTCTAAAAAAACTGTAATTTTGTAAGTTACTGTTTTTAAATAAGTTAATTCCAAAAAAACTGTAAGGATTCTGTAAGAAAAACTGTAAGAGTCTGGACCTTTATCAACTAAGCCTCTACTTCTTCCAATTTTTTTTCCGGCGGAAAGTCTGGAATCTTTTCCATCTTAATAAGAGCATTATATTTGATTTTCATTACTCTAATTGCTTTCAAATCCTGGTAAATCACCGTAGTAGAATTCTCTCCATCTGGAATAAGAATTCCTTCTTGGATCAGCATCTTATACAGGGTATTGCGTTTAACGGGAAAGTATCGGCCCTCTGTCTTGGCACAAGAGAAAACGGTATGATAGGCCATACGAGGTAAAAGATATATGTATTCACCATCTTCCCAGCCCAATAGCTGGCCTTTATGATCAGCACTCACAGCAACGTTTTTCCTAACAAGATGGAGTTTATTTTGACAAATAAGCTCTGAGAGGGTTTCAAAAAAATACTTTGTTGGCTTCTCGTCTTGAATCTGGATATTTTGCCGTTCAATGACTTGATGTAATGCCTTGATGCATTTTTCCTTTATTGCTTCAATTCGTTCATGGGAAACTTTTGCTTCTTCCTCAGCAAAGGTTAGGGCTAAATCCATAGCACAGTACAAAGATGCATGTATCTCAGGAAGTCTGGGATGAAATTCACTAAACTTTTGGTAAACTGTTTGTATTTCTTGACGTTTTTCTTTCCATTTATAGGGTAGTTCCTTTTTCAAGTTCTCCCATCGATTGGCTATCCATAAAATATAAGCGGCCATTGCATGAGGGTAAACACATTGATTATTTTGAGCATTGGTCAACTTAGAAACATCTATATTTTCAGAATTTATATCGACACAAAGAATCCTTGCCATAACACTTCGTCCACTTGGAAGTTGCTCTCCCGTCGCCAATATAAGCCCTCTTGGCGCATAGTTTTTTTGTAACTTAAGGTTCGATTTTAGACGCTGTCTCCCAGATCTATTTCCTACTGAACGAATGATTCTTGCTGCTGTGTTGTCTAAATCTTTAGCCCTACCGGTATTGGGTTGAGGGGCAAAATCATCAATTACAAAAGGTATATCTTTAGCCACAAAACTTATTTTTTCAATAGCATTAGGCGTACTTTCCCAATTTGCCGGTAAGGTATCCTTTGTAAAATTTCCATAATGGGAAAGAGCCAGAGCCATCAATGTCGATTTTTTCGCCCCTGTGATCCCATATAACCAAAGGACAAAATCCTGGGATAAGAAGGGATTAAGAGGAGCTAAATACATTGATGCCCAAATTGGAACGGTGATGGTAAGAGGAGCTATTTCTAAAAATTTCAAAGATTCTTCAATTGCCTCTTTCGTGTTTTCCGGTTGTAAGGGTAGAAAATAACGTTCAAGTCCCTTTTCCAACTCAACTTGTAAGTCCTTATTAGATCCCAAAGCTCCATTTGCTGTGATAAATATACGCCTTCCATTATACTCTTCTCTCCAACCGGTATGGGTGTAAATTCTCCTAAACTTGATTACCTTGGAAAATGTCTGGATAGCACATCGAAGGTAATTTGCTTTACCTGCTTCAATGATAGCCCTGGCTCCCCATTTTTCCATTACCCATCTCATGCTATTGAATTGTGATGAAGGAATTACAATGGTTGGGAACGGTTCATTATTTTCACATCGTTCACCCTTAATTGAAAGAAATCTTTGAGATTCAATGCCATCATCTTTTTCGATTTCTTCAATAATCTCTGCCCTGAAATTGCTCAGAGGAATATCCTTGACGTCATCTTTTTGTATCTTTCGATAGTGCGGTCTCCCATTCAGAATTATATATCCTTCTTCAAGGGGTAAAATATCTTGTTTTTCCGTAGTATCTTGATTTTCCATTTTTGATTCCTGCGGTTAGTCGTCTGTTAAATATTTTCCTTATCTTATTTTTTTTCGGTCAACTTGGCGGGGAAAATTTTGGTTGATTTTCATACTTACTATTTCTGCCTCTCTTACGGGCATTTTTCAAGGATGAAAATTGAATGAAGGGGAATTTAAGGAGGGTGGTTTCAGAACGAAATTTGAGGCCAATTAGGAGGTTATAGAGTGGGTATTTTTACTACGCTGGGAATCTTTAATTTGAAGTACCATCTATAAACCGGAGACCTACTCCGATGATTCACCGTCATTCTATAATGGACTGGATTTTTTGGACCAGTAGTTAAGATGCATTTGGTTATGATAGAATGACCAAAAGGAGGTCCGAAAATGAAGAAGAGTTTCAGTCCGGAATTTATGGCTAAGGTTGCCCTGGCAGCAATCAAGGAAGAGGCAACGATAGCGGAACTGTCATCGAAGTATGAGGTACATAGGACGCAAATCGGTAATTGGCGTAAGCAAGCAATGGAAGGCGTGGCAGAGATTTTTAAAGGGAAGCGTGATAAGTCAAAGAAAGATAATGAGAAGTTGATTGAGGAACTCTACTGTCAAATAGGGCAGTTGAAAATGGAAAACGAGTGGCTTAAAAAAAAATCTGCACTGCTTGAGCGTTGAAGAGAAGAAGAAACTGATAGGACCTGCTGGCCAGGAGGGATTAAGCATCCGCAAGCAGTGCGAGCTTTTGCAGTTGCACAGAGGGAATCTGTACTATGAGCCGGTAAAGCCATCGGAGGAGACCTTACGGATAATGCACCGGATCGATGAGGTCTTTACCGAGAGTCCTTTTTTTGGTAGCCGCAGGATACTGGAGAGTTTACAGAGAGAAGGCTTCAGCATTGGAAGAGAAAGGGTTCAGTCCCTCATGAGGAAGATGGGATTGATAGCCATCTATCCAAAGCCAAATCTAAGCAAGAAGCATCCGGAACATAAGATATACCCGTACTTACTGGCTAACGCAAAGATTGTACGCCCTCATCAGGTGTGGAGCACTGATATAACGTACATTCGATTACGGCCAGGATTTTTATACCTGGTGGCCATCATGGACTGGTTTAGCCGCTATGTCTTATCGTGGCGGCTGAGTAATTCACTGGATGTTTCCTTTTGCCTGGAGGCACTGCAAGAAGCCCTGGAGCAAGGGTGCCCGGATATATTCAACACTGATCAAGGATCACAGTTTACCAGCAATGAGTTTACAGGGCTGTTATTGAGTAAGGGGACCAAGATCAGTATGGATAGCAGAGGAAGGGCTTTTGATAATATTTTTACCGAGAGGCTTTGGAGGAGTGTGAAGTACGAGGAGGTATATATAAAAGATTATCAATCATATAGAGATGCCCGTGAAGGGCTTGGGAATTATTTTTCATTTTACAATAATCGTCGTTATCACCAGTCGCTAGGATATAAGACCCCCTGTGAGGTCCATTATGGGGATGCTGCGATTATTGAAGGACTCAGAAAATAGGAGGGAGAAGAAATCAGAAGAGGAATTTGTCTATCTCAGTTGGGTGACTCTGTCCCCCAAACCCCCTGGGATTTAACGCTTTTTAGAAACTGCCGGATTTTATTTATAGGCAGAAGGCCGTGCACCTGATTGGCACACGGCCCATCCGTATAGTTTCCCTGCTCTGGCGCTCAGGTCGCTTCCCAGCGTTGCCCTATCCTCCAGGCAAGCATAGACACTATAACAAATTCCTACCAGAGTGGAAAGGAAAAGATTATCATTTATTGAAAAAGGGAGGTGAGGAAGTAGCAAAATTAACTTGGCTGGTTTCGGCAGTAAGGTATACCATAAAATTACGTAAACTATAAAAATTAAAACCGGTCGCCCTTAAAAAAGCTTAATTTTTGTCTTGAAAACTGAGGCCACATGCATCTAAAAAATAGGAAAAAATGGTCTTGACAAACCCGTCCACCTTATTCAGGTTGTGAGCATCCAAAACCTGGTTCCTAAAATTTTTGGAGGGCTTAAAGGTTACTATTCGTCTCTCTTTTATCACTGCTTCCTCACCAGTTCGAGGATTCCTGCCTACCCTGGGGGTCTTTTCCTTGACGGTAAACTTACCAAAATTCCTGATCTCTATAGTATCTCCCTGGGCCAGGGTATCTCTGATCAGACTCATAGTTGCTTCATATACCTTCTGTGCCTCTTTAACGGTTAAATCCGGTAATTCATTCCAGACAGCTTTGATAATATCTTCTTTGGTCATTTAGGGACTCCTGCCTTGTGGTTATTTGCCTTCCATTCCTCAAACGATGGTAGACCTATGCTCTTTGCCTTTCGGTGGAATTTATAGTCATGCTCAAGTTGTATCTTCCAGATGGAACCTTGCATGGCTATATCATCAAGATTCCACACTTCCATAAATTTGGGCTTGAATTCTTCAATCTCTCTTTCAATCTCAGCCTGATCACATTTCTGAAGGTGGATGTCAACCTGGTCGAGAATGTACTGGTGGTATTCTTCCTTTAACTTGGCTTCCTTTTCATATTCTTTGGCAGACAGTTTCTTCTTAAAAGCATCGGGCAGTGGATAATTTTCTAAAATGGCTTTCACTAAGAAGGCGGGTTTATTGTCTATGTTATTTCTGAGAGGAAGTGCCTCAATTTGATTTTTTATGATCTCGGCATCTATCCGGTTAACCAGACTCTCAGCTACCTTTCTGGCCACTCCTATACTTACCATCTGAGTAATAAGGGAACCTTTTGACGTTTTTGGTTCCTCCTCTTCCGGTGAAATGGTCTCTTCTTCTGGTGGTGATGGTACAGGATCTTCTTTATATTTTTTGATAGTCAATATCCATCTTCCATTTTTAGTCTTTCTGTATACTGCCGATGATAATAGATTCTTTTCAATATACTCTTTAAGTGTAGATCTTAAAGCCTGTTTTAGTAAAGAGGGATACTTTAAATTTCTGGATATGCCAAGTTTCTCATAACAAAGCTCTTCCAGACCAAATGATATTTGATCTGTTTTATACAGTCTCTTATCCCATAGTCGAAAGAATCGCCGAGAGATCGCCGTATTTAAACTATAATAGGTATCCAAGTCTAAATTTTTGATGTTGCCATTAAGAAAGCTTTCAAATATATCTTCGCTCCATTGAAAGTAACTACTTTTAATACTCTTCTTTCCTTTAATAATCAGAAACTTATCAATGATATGAAAACCTTCTGCCTTGATGCGTTTTTTTAATTCCCCTCTATCCCATAGGTAATCGACATAAATACTTACGCCATGTAACCGCTTCAAGGCTAATTCCAGTCGGTTATAGTACTTACCACTTGTCGGCCACTTCATGAGTTTCAACATTTCGTAGGGATTAAAGTAAACTTTATGACTCTTAAACCCATCTATTTTGGTTAAGGCCAACATTGCTATATAAACAGGTTCATCATACGCACAAAGTATTCCATATTCGTCTGATCCGGTAATTACCCAATATCGTATAATGTCATTCTGTTTATCAGTAAATTTTAGGGTCTTTTGCCCCTCTTGGGCATTATCAGTTAGTAAAGTGAGAGGACACTCACATAGATTTAATTCATCTTTACCAATCAGAGGTAATGGCCTTGTCTTTAGTTGATCGTCTTTCATCTTTTCCTAACCTTATTAAAAAGAGAAGAGAAACAACAACACGTCTGTTGTTGTTTATATAGTATTTAGTTTAATTGTATTTGTATTTGTTTAGACGGTTTAAATCGCCTTTTAATTCAAAATCTTATGGGTGATTATTTAGTTGAAGTTACGATAATATTTTCTTTACTCTTAGTTGAAGTTACGACAATTTTCTCTTCAGATTTAGTTGAAGTTACGATAGTTTTTCCTTCAGATTTAGTTGAAGTTACGACAATTGTAATTTTTTGTGGAAGACTTAAGTATCATATTGATTTAATTACTGAACGACTTACATGTACTTCTGTCAGACTTAGTTGAAGTTACTATAATCTTTATTTTTGGTTACTCTCTCTGTGAAAAACCGTCTTAATATATTGATAATCAATTACTATCAAGATAAATTTTAACCTTGTTCAAGTAATGTATTGGTCTTTTTACATAAGTGGTCAATACTGACATCTGTACTGACAGCTTGTTTTATTGATTTATTGACATCTAGTTTGTTTTATTACTTTCAAGATAATCTGATATAAGCCTTACAAGAATATCCTTTTCCGTCTGGCCTGATTTGGCAGCATATATTTTTAAGGCCCTACTCAGCCGAACTGGAAGACGAAAAGTCTTTGTTGTCTCCGGTTCCTGACCTGAAACAAAATTGTCTATTTCGGCAGCCTCATCCTTTTCACCTCTTTCAGTTCTATTTATCTTGAAGCTATCTTTTTTATCACTCATTGTAAAATCTCCTTTAACTCATTGAAAAAAGCGGATAGCTCTTGAGATGCTTTGCTGTTACACTCGTACTCGATCACTGATAGACCGGTGGCAATAGCTTCTCTGTATGCAACATATTGATGAAGGATAGTCTTAAATATCGGATAATTAAGAGTCTTTAAATAGTCTTCAGACTTACGACTCACCATTGTATTAGTTTGAAGTTGATTTATCAGAATAGCTCCTTGTATATCTTTTATAGTAGTTACTTCTTCAATAACTTCTTTAAAAAAATCTTGAGTGCTAAGAATATCGGGTTTACTCGGAATGGTCGGAACTATAATAAAGTCTGAAACCATGACTGCTGCCCTAGCCGTAGAGGTTATTCTTCCACCCCCATCGATGATAATGACTTCATATTTTTTTTGAAAAGGTTCAATTTCTCTGTGAAGGTTTTTTACAGGTAAACCAATAGTCTGAACTTGTGGTTTGTCATCAGGTCGATCAGCTCGCCAGTCTAATGCCGATTTTTGAGGATCAGCATCTATTAAGAGAACTTGTTTCCCTTCTCCAGCAAAACATGCAGCCAGATTAGTAGCGATAGTAGTTTTTCCTGTACCACCTTTTTGGTTGACTATAGATATAATCAATGTATAACCCCTTGCATATGGAAAAGAAATCTTTAAAAATATACAATAGTATATACAGCTTGCTTTAAAGTTGTCAATATTTATTACTTATAGTATAGTTAATTACTTGAAATATTTAGATAATAAAAATTTGTGCAGGTAAAATCTGTAATTAAGGGTTGGTGCTAATAAAGCTCGCTTTGACGAGCTTTACACTGCTACGGGTTTAACTTCGGCGGTGTTTAAGCAGATAGGGCATTTTTGATCTATATCCAATTATCTATTCCCTCTTTAGCATTTTAAATCAGCCTTGCAACTGCCATGTCTTTGGTTTCTGTTAACCATTCCCCAGTAAATTCAAGTTCAATCATTCTCTTCTTTGGATGTCTTGTGTTCGATGCACCAATTTCCAAAAAAAGGCGGTATCTGCCAGGTGAAAGAAGATCACTTCTAGTATTAGGTATAGTGGCTAAGTCAAGTCGAAATGGTGAGCGATCTTGGGGAATATTTAATAATGGATTATCATCACCGACTTTCTGTTTTTGTTGGGGATTCACAATGCGTCCAAGTGTGCAATCTCTACCGGTATTTGGAGATAACCTGTCTAGGAAGATCGTACCATAATGTCTCCATTTCAAATTTAAAGGATAGAAACTTTCAACCTTGTGGAAGATGCCATTGATTTCTTTTTCAATCTTTGCAATGAAGACTTCAACTTTTTCGGCTGTAGTTCCATCGTTTTTGATGCGGATTTGTAGGTAACACGCTTCGGTAACAAAATTTCCATCTCCATCAGTAAGTGGTATTTTTACGGGATCTGGATAAAATGGACCTTGCTCAACGTCAAGTTTTGGAGAGAAAACCCATGACCGAAGCCGGTCTTGAAACACAGCCACTATAGCCAGCACAATAGTCGCCAAAGCCGAAATAAAGATGGAAAATGGCTGCCATTGGGTTAATTTTTCAAGTATCCAATCCAATACTGACCACCCCTCTACATATTTTTATTGATCGATTCCATTATATTTTTCAGTATGGTTTATAATAATAGCATAATAACCATGAGATTTTAAGAAAAACATGATTATGGTTTTACTTTCAACCTGTTATTCCCCTGTTCACAACTCATTCATATAAACACTCTGTATCTCCTCTGCCTGGATACAAAGATAGTTTAAGGTCTGCTTTTGGGTACTGTGATTGAAGCATTCCATCAATAGCGGCAGTGGTTGTTTAAAGGTGTGGTACTGATGGTATCCCCAAGTCTTTCTCAACGTATGGCTCCCGTAGTTACCCTTGAGATTGATCTGCCTGCACCAGCTCTTGACCTTAAGGTGGACGGCAGGAACTGTCAGCGGGCCTCTTTTGCCGGTAAACAGGGAGTCCTCATCGCTCTTGTACTTCCTGGATCGTAGCAGGTTCTGGATAGTCTCTATGCAGGCACCATTCAAAGTGATCTGCCGTATCTTATCCGTCTTCTTTTCCCGAAGCTCGATAGTCTCCCCAGGTTTTAACCCCTTTACCTGCTTCACCTTTATCTGTAAAAGGTCTGATGCCCGCAGGTTCGTATTGATCCCGACGGTGAAGAGGGCCAGGTCAAGGGGTTTATGTGCCAGAAGCTTTTTGATGGTTTTGACATCCTTCAATTTCCTGATTGGCTCCACTTTAATTTTTGATCCTGTGGCCGGTCGGTTGGAATTTTCACCCTTTTTCATGGCAGATTTTCCTTTGTCTGATTCGTTAAATTTTGCTGCTAGAGGTATGAATTCTTAATCAAAAATTTTACATGATTTTGATTGAAATAGCAAAATAACGGTTTAATGTGTTGATTGTAGGTGAGATAGTGGTGATTTGCGGTTCATTAACAAAGATACTTAAGTTAATGAAAAGGAGAGAATTAGAGAGGAGAGCACCTGGCAGATTTCCACTAACTTTTGCCCGCAAAGTTAGTCAACCGGATCAGAAAGAGAGGGCAAAAAAACGGATAAAGACAGATCACCTCCGCTGTCAAATATTTCGTAAGCAATGTAAGTAGTTAGCCGCCTATCCTAAAATACAAAATATCGATTAAAAAACGCTTTTTGCAAGATATACATAGAATATGCATAAATTATACGCACCCTAAAAATCCCCTCCTCGGCGAAACCAGCAACAACGAGGTGAATGAAAGGTAGGTGTTTTAATCCAAGGAGAGTGAACCTCACATACCAATGACTATTCAGAAGGGTATGAAAACTTAAGTGTTTAACTGACACATCACTTACCTTGATGGGGGATTTTTATGTCTTTAGGGGAATCTTTAGGGAAATTTCTGTCAAAACAAGATACTATCTACCTCCTGGAATTGGTATATTTCAGCATACACTGCGAGGATAGAAAGGATGTAGTAAGGTTAGTAAATAAGTTAATCTACTTAATGTCATATGAATTTGCAATCTGTGCACTTGGCACCATTAATGAAAAAGGTCTATTACAATTCTACGAAGTTATCAATATAAGCTATCCAAAAGATTGGGTTAATACGTATCTCAATAAGAAATATTACCAAATTGATCCAATTGTTAAGGAAAATTTCAATAAATTTAATTTACAGTATTGGGCTGACACCTACAAAAAAATCCACCCTTCAAAAGATCTTTTATCCCTGAAAGAGAAATTTGGACTCAAAAGAGGCTATAGCTTTGGATTAAGAGATCTTAAGTGGTCAGGAGGAAGCCTGTTTTCCATATCAGGTCAATACTTGGAACATCATATCCGTACTGAAACCATTTTAACCTATGCCCTTCCTTATTTTCACCAAACCCTTGTCCGAATTTTAGATCAAGACCATGTAAAAAGAGTTCCCGTCCTTTCACCGAGGGAGATAGAAATACTCAACTGGCTTAAATCGGGCAAAACCAATTCGGATATAGCAAATATTCTCAAGATTAGTGAGCGAACGGTGGAATTTCATGTCAAAAATATTACAAAAAAGCTGAACGCTAACAACAGAATTCACGCTGTTGCCGTTGCTATCGGACAAGGATTGATCGAAATAAATTAATTTTGCCATTTTTTAACATACCTTTCATACATAATCATTTCAAGAAGTTACCTCATTTTTCAACAGGCTCATAAAACCCAAACCTGTGGAAAACCACAGGTGACTAAAAACAAAATAGTTGTTATATTTATAATATATTGAGTATATCTCCGTCCTTTTGGTGAGAGGATTCTGTGACGGGTTATTGCCGGAAATTTCATTTTTTCTCTGATTTTATTGGGGGGCTGTTTAAAGATCTTTTTGTGACTACTCAGTCTTAAACAATAACATAAACAACTTATAGAACCTCAATGTATTGTGGTTCACCTCCTTTGTTCTCGTGTGCAGGACTTCATTTTTGTTGCGTTTACTAACTGCAATATATTGTGGTTCTGGTTTTTACAAAAGATTACACACCTTAAGCTTGATGATTGGGTAGTTGCACATTCTTAAGGATAAAGGGGGTGATAGTAGGTTAGTGTTTTTGTGTTTGAATTGTATTACTAATATTATCTTGACAATGTTACATTTTCAAATTGACCTTTTAAGATTATGAATGTTGCTTCGTTTAGTTTTCAATCGGCTACGAGTAGAATGAGAGCGGTTGACAAGATGTTGAATAACTATCTGTATAGCCTGTTCGGGAGACAATTGGTCCAGTGGCATTACAGCCTTGAGCATCTCCCTTACATTAGCCATAGACAGAGCAGGCAGTACCTCAACCTCAAGCTGACGGGCCAAATCGGGATCACGAGGATAGGCTTGAGCCCAATCCAGTTTAGTTTCAGCAATGAACCACAGGGCCAGAGCATCCAAGGCAGTGTGGTGCATCCAGGCACGGTATTTGCGAGCCACCAGTTCATCCCAGCCTCCCTCAGACTTGGCATCCTGAAAGATACGCTCAGCAAAGTAGCGCTCACAGCGCCACAGTGCCAACCTGGCCAGTGGGGTATCGGAGCCTGCATTGCTCAGCGAATAGCTAAAATCTCCATCAGCCTCACGCCGTATAAAGAGCCACTCTTCTCTGACTATGCCTTGCTCAGTAACGGTCCATACCCTTCGGGCAAAGCTCTCATAGATCAGTGGGCCTCGCTCACTGTGGCGGATCTGGATAGGCTGCAATGTGAAATCAGGCTGATTCACCACTTCCTTGACTTGTACTGGCTTGTCCTCACTGAGTACTTGAGGCCGAGAGGGAGGACGGCCCTTTTTACCTGCTTCAGCATCAGGTATGCCAACCACAGGCTTAGTGAGATACACCATGATATCCGATGGAATATCTGCCATATAGATCAATCCTTCATCCTCCAGAGCAGCCCGAAACCGGCTACTTTGCCCATACAAGGCATCACAGCCTACTACTTCAAAGGGCAAACCGTTAGCTTTAGCCTTTCTGATCAGGTCAATCCCCACATTGGGCTTGCTTTGAAAGGTACGATCAGCAGGAATATGCCACCTCTCACGCAACTCTTTGTGGGCCTCATCAAACCAGTTCTCAGGCAGAAACAATTCAGCATCCACCATTGCCCACACGTTAGCCTGATAGTAGCCCAGCGCCACTCCTACCTGCCCCATGTCCACTTTGCCTATCCTGCCAAGATATTGACGCCCCGCTCCAGCACTCTTGTCTCCAGCCTTCTCGTCTCCACTCTCATCCAGGGTCAGCATTCCCCCTTGCAGCTCATCCCGGTGAATGATCTCTGCCTGAATCCGGTCAAATACTCCTTGGGCAGACCAAGGGGAATCAGACATGAATTGCTGCAAATTCTGTCCATCATCATCCATGCCAATCACCCTTCGGGCTATGTTGACAAAGTTTCTCTTTCTCTCCATGCTCAGCATTCCTCTCAGGTACGTCAAGGCATAGTCACTGGTATCTCTGGTTTTGGTCTTGAAACAGTCCCGAAAACGGGACCACACCCTTATCAGCCGATCTCCAAGGCTGTATACAGCACCAATCGGCAGCCCCCATCGCCGGGGATCATACTCAGTATCTTTATAATTATCTCTATAAGCTCCTGTAAGCATCGTTATCATGACCCCTTTCTATTTAATTTCTGTTGCCTATGGGTCTATGATACCGCTACTTATATTAAAATCAATATGTCTATGGCTAATTTAACATTGTCAAGTTATTTTTAATACTTTATAGAGATATTAATTTAATTTCAAGGAGATAAATACGATGAAAAAGTATATGAAATCTCTAATAATCTTGTGTGGTGCTATATTAATGGGACTTTCTATTTGTGCTTCTTCTGCTTTTGCAGTGAATTATTGCTGGAGATTTTATCCATATCCTATACCACTTACTAGGAATCAGAATGTTTCTTGGGGTACAGTCCGAACAACATACCCATTAACTCTTCTTTCGGAAGGTTTATATTCCGCTGATAGATTAGCTTGGGAAGATGGTCCATATACTACCTTTTATGGATCTTGCTATGATCGTCAGATATCGGCTGATGGGTGGTATGATATCAACTTTCCATGTCCTCCTTACAATCCTCCGGTTACTTCTTCAACAGCAGACTTTTATACACCTCCCTGCCCTTAATTTATGAAACAAGCTAATAAATGGTCGATAATTGTTCAATCAATAATTACTAAAGGAGCTAGATCATGAAAATTATACATACTCATAAAATGTATTATGTTTTTATATTATCTTTTGCCTTTATTTGTCTCATTTCTTTGATTACTAGCAGTCCCTGCGCTTTAGCTGAAAATAGCACAAAAATCACCCAAAGCGACAATGGGAAAATTCGTGCTTTCCAGGTTGGTGATAAAATTGAAATTGTTTTACCCGCAACCCTTTCTCTTGACCTCGGACTTACCGGAAATCCCATAGTAACTGGTGGCCAATGGGTAGAAACAAGAGATGGAAATGGCGATCTCCCTTCTTTTCACTCAAAAGTTATTAAGCCTGTTACTTTGAAGCTGCCAACCGTAGGTGATAATAATCAAGTACTTACTTATGAAGTTATAGGAAAAGGAAAGGCAGAACTGTCTCTTAACTACCGCGATTCTAAAAGTAAGAACTTGATTTTGGACACCTTTACCACAGTCATAGCTGTAGAATAGTTTTTCTCGCTTATAGCCTCTGAACTGAGCTACTACTAACATGCATATTGCATTCGAAAATATAGGCGACAGAGACAGACAGTGATCAGACAAATTAATTTTTATACATCGTAGGGGGCATCCCAAAGTATATGGGCACCTTGCGACATGTCTACATTAGATGGGATGCCCTCTACAAGGTTTGTTATCCATGAAATATACTCGTTTGCGTTATGACTTGTGCATCAACTTGGCAACTCAATCCAATACTTGGGCAAGGCTATTACATGAGAAAGATATTTATTAACCCTTTATTCTGTAATTAAATTATTATGCACACGTCTATCTGAAATAAGAAGTTGGATATGCATTTGCATATAATTATGGAAATTCCATCCTCGGCGGACTAATTCAAACGGGAATGAAGGGTAGGTGTTTAATTTTTAAAGAAGAAGTGTGAGTAACAAATCACAACCAGAACTTTTTGGTTCCTCATAATCTTAAAAAGTTCCCATAATAAAAGGAGATATAAGATGAAACAGCATAAGGTTGCTGCTACAATTTGCTTTCTTAGCCTTTTCTTATTATTCGCTATCTCTTCAGCCCAATGCCAGTGGTATTCAAATTCATTTCCAGCCGCCAACTATAATTATAACAATTACTACAGACCTCGCCAGAGTTCTTCAGTGGGCATTGGCTACTCAAATTATAGTTATCCTTATAACCCTCTTCCAATTAATGGATGGTATAATTATGGAAATCCTACTCAAATTGACCCAACCGGATCAAGTAATTTTGCAAGCCTTTTAGGCATATCCAGTCCTTCTTCCAATAGACCTGTTGGAAATTATACCTATGGTTATACACCTCCTTTCAATAGTTATTCTCTAAACTATATCTATCCTTATAATCCACCTGTTGTAACCAACACATCCTCTAATGGTTATCCTTACAATCCTCTACCAGTGAACGGGAGGGTAACAAGTGGAAACATAAAAACCATTACCCAAGGCGATGATGGAGAAACTCTTACTTTTCAAGTAGGAGATATAATTGAAATTACTTTACCTTCTACTTATTCCTATTCCTTTGGACCTACCGGAACTCCCATAGCGTATGGTAATCAATGGGTAGAAGCAAGAGATGGAAATGGAAACATTCCTTCATTCCATTCAGATGTGATTAAGCCATCTTCTCTGACGATGCCGACCGCAGGGAGTAATAGTCAGGTATTGGCTTATGAAGTTATCGGAACGGGAGAGATGGGGTTGTCTTTTGAGTGTTACGACAATAATAACTCAAGAGCTATCGTAGACACTTTTAGTGTAACTATAAGGGTTGAACCTTGATAAAGTACAAAAGTAAGGATTTATGGATGAGGCTTGAATTATACAAGCCTCATCCTATCTCGTTTTATTCTTTTTTAGAAGAGGTCTACAGCCATGATAATTAAGCGAACGGTAAAGAAGCTTTGGATAGGTAACATCTTTTTTTCAATAGTGCTTTTTTTCCTTATCTTCCTTTCCTTTTCCTTTACAGCCCAAGGCAGCAGCAGCACTTTAACAATAGAGGAAAAGTACTGCTCTGAGAGTGGAGGCGATATCAAATTCAGGGTCTTGGTCGAAAATACTCCCAACCCAGTCAGAAAAATCAGCTTTAAAGTCATTTATAATAAAGACATCCTCGAATATATCAGCTATTCCTATGGCAACTTGGTCCACTTCTCTGTCAGTGTTGATGAAGGATATGACAGTAGTGATCCCATAGAATATCACAATCAATGCCAAAAGGATCAATATGCATTTAGTGGTAATCCTAACAACAGCTTTTCCCTTAATGTTGATAAAAGCAGTATTGCCTCCTTAATTATTCATAATTCAGGTACAATTCCTAATAATGGTATTAAACAGGGAGATTCTGGTGAGTTAATTGAATTGACCTTTAGACTTAAGCAGTGTAAGGACACCGCCCTTGTACTGACCGATCTGGCTGATGATCTTCAGGGCTGGGATACTGTAGATGGATACCTAAAAACCCCAAAAAAGAGTGGATCTTCTGGATCTGGTCTTTCGTATTTGAGTTATCCAGGATATATTACACCAACTTTAGGATATACGCCGTTTACCTTACCATATTCAAATCCATATCTACCCAACTCCACTTATAACAACTATGGAGCCTTTCAAGGATTTTATCCCGCTTGGCAGCCAACCCCATACTGGCCAAGTCTATTTCAGCAACCAAGCCTCTGGCAACCCAATTTGTACCAGCAGCCAACCTATAGCCAATCTTTATGGCCATTTTGGAGTAATAATCAATCTTATTATAGCGGGATTGGAGGTTTTAGCTGGTAGTTATGGTTTTTAAGGTCTTGAGATTACTGTAGGCAGAGCTGAGATTACGATGATTTCCGATCTGCCTGCAAAGGGAAGACCATTGCCCGTTTTAAGAGTTAAGGCAGAGAGGAGGTTCCCTGCCTTCAACACGTTCACCGGCAATGTGACTCCTGAATCCTATCAAGCCCAGCGTTAAACTCACCAGGTCTCAGTAACTGGACAGGTTCTCTTTCAGGCCAAACCTTCAAAATGTAGGCAGGCGACTCCGGTGTATTCAAGGGTGTACCAATGACCCAAGTCGGCAGGTTCACCCTTGAATAGGTCGGATACATAAGCCGAGCATAATCTTCAAGACGGTCAGGGGTTCTGGCATCATCGGCATAAATCAGCATAGCCACAAATGCACCACATCGGACACACTGCATCATTTTACTTTCGACAAGGGCTTTTTCTATTGGTGGTGGAGGGGGAGATGACCCATCATCAACACTTTTTCCAAGTATCCTCTCCATTTCTTCTGCAAGCCCTTTTCCCACGGGTTCAAAAATAGCTTGCCGCTTTGCCGTCATGGGATCGTCTTGATCGCCAACGGTTTCACAGTTGATCCAGGTTCGGCCATTGACCTCTTTCAACCGGATACGGCCTAATTCACCGATTTCTCTATGTCTGAACGTATAGACCCACTGACCCTGAACCCTGGCTTTGGATACTGTAATGTCTGATGGCAGGCGGAATTTGTTCATGTACTGATAATAGAGGATTTTGGAGGGAATATCAATATTGGGTTTTGTGCCCAACGCCCCAAAAAGGTAAAATAAGATCGTTGGTTTTTTCTCCATTGCTAACTGGCTTAAACCCAACGTTCGTGACACCAAGTGCAATAAGGGTCAAATATCATTCCGACATAGTTACTCCTCTGACTGGTGCCCTATAAATGATCAAAACATGTTGTTTCTAAATCCGTTTAGTGCTACTATAACAGTAGATAAGCAAGAAGCTATCGGTAAAGTTTCACCGAAGAGATGCCCTGTAGGTAACTCTCCCTGCTGAACATTACCGATAGATAGAGTAGAAAAAGATTGGGCCGTCAGCATTATAGGCTTTGCGAAAATCTTATCGGGGAGGCAACTCTCTGGTAGGATTCCTACTCGAAAGGGTAGGTAAGCGGAGTCTACAATACTGGCGGTCTTTTTGTTTCTGCCAGTCATGAAACGGTGGGGAATGGTTTTGGCAACTCTGATTATGGCCTGCTAAATTCCCCACCGATATCCTATAACCAGCCTAAACCCAACATTCGTGACACCAACCGCAATAAGGGTGTGCCCTCTTCGCATATCCTGTGGTAAATATTCAAAAGATCATGTAAAATATATTGTGATAACGGGCCTTTTGGTTCTGAAGTAGCTTAACCCTATAAGTAGCTTAACCTATACAGAGCATGGAGAGCAGGCTTAATGGAGGAGAACAATCTTACGACCAGCGGCGAAACTTACAGTGAGTATGACAGCGGGTGGAAAGAGGCTATTGAGATATACTTCAAGCAGTTTTTACCGTTCTTCTTTCCAGCAATCTATGACGAGGTGGATCTGGAAAAAGGCTATGAATTTCTCGATAAGGAGCTGGAAAGGATAGTTAAAGCTTCTATGATCGGTAAGCGCCTTGCCGATATGCTAGTCAAGGTATACTTGAAGGACGGGGCAGAGAAATGGCTACTGATCCACACGGAAGTTCAAGGCTATTACGATGCTGACTTTGTGAAGAGGATGTACACCTATAACTACCGCATCTTCGACCATCATGATAAGGAGGTTATCAGTCTGGCCATTCTGACCGACGAGGCTGAAAATTACAGGCCCTGCCGATATGAGATCAATCGATGGGGATTCAGGCTCTTGTTTGAATTCCCGACAGTAAAACTTATTGATTACAGAGACAAGGTGGAAGAACTTGAGGCCAGTAATAATCCTTTTGGTATTATCGTGGTGGCCCATCTTAAAACGTTGGCGACAAAGAAGGATTCCCAGGCCAGGCTCGATTGGAAAAAGAGGTTAGCTAAGGCTTTATATCTCAAGGGATACAGTCGGGAAGATATAATTAACTTGTTGCGCTTCCTTGACTGGGTGATGGTCTTACCGAGGGAACTTGAAGTTAGATTCCAGGAAGAAATGAAGACATTCGAGGAGGAAATAAAAGTGGTGCATATCACTACAACAATAGAAGGATTCGGCATTGAAAAGGGATTACAGGAGGGGATTCAGAAGGGAAAGGCTCAGGCTTATTATGATCTCTACTGTGAAGGGGTTCTTACCTTAGAGCAGGCGAAAGCACAGTTAGAGAAACTGTATGTCAATAAATCCCTGAGTGAAGAGCTGTATCGGGAGTTCATGAGTAAGATACAGAGCAATTCCTAACTTGGCATCCCGATAGTAACGGAGAAAAAACCGTCGAACTTAGAGTGGGTTTTTTTGCCCATCCCCCGAAAAATGATGTTAAGGATTTTGGAGATAAAAAGGGGAAAATCCCCATAGGACTCGATATTTCTCAGAACTCAAATCCTTACCTTGTTCCTGGTACAGATTTGCTACCTCTGGATCAAAATAGGGGGAAATTGCACATTCAGGGTAAAATCCCCGTAGGATCTCGATATTGGGGTTTTTGCCCAACCCCCGAAAAGGTAAAACGAGCCGGAACTCAAATCGACTCTACCTTGCGCTTGGTTGCAGCTTCGCTATCTCTGGGCCTACTTGGTGAATTAAGAGTAAAGGAAATTTTCTCAGTCGAATCTTTAGTAAGAGACTGTGACCACTTAGCCTTAGTGCTTGAGTGCATATATGAACGGCGTTCGGGAGTACGTAACCCTGAAATAGAAAGTGCTTATGCTTTGGCTCATCAAGAGCTTGTGAAATCAAAGTGGACTGCTGTCCAAGAATTCATGGGTACTATAACTGATCACTGGGATGAGCTTATATCAGCTCATTGATTTGTTATGGTAAAAACTATTAAACAATAAGGGATTATCTTGCAAAATGAAAACTGTACCATTGGGAAATACTGGCGTTGAGGTTAGTGTTCTTTGTTTAGGAACCATGCATTTTGGAAATCGTGATGATGAGAAAATATCATATCAATTATTGGATCAGTACATTGAGGCTGGGGGATCATTTTTAGATTCTGCTAACACTTATTCTTTCTGGATACCGGGCTTTGTTGGCGGTGAAAGTGAAACCCTGTTGGGTAAGTGGATGCGAGATCGGAGGAACCGCTCACAGATATTTATTGCCACCAAGATGGGATTTGAATATCCAGGTGCCCAGGACGGATTGCGATCTCATCAAATAGAGATGGAATGTGAGAAAAGTCTCAAACAATTAGGGATTGAAACTATTGACCTTTATTATGCTCACAAAGATGATCGGAGTACACCAATAGAAGAAACGATGGAAGCTTTTAACCGTTTAGTACAATCCGGCAAAGTACGTTTTATTGGAGCAAGTAATTTCTCAGCCTGGCGTCTGGAAGAGGCCCACGGAATGAGTCAAAGACATGGATGGGCTGAGTATTGCTGTATCCAACAGAGATATTCCTATATACGGCCTAAGTCATGGGCCAGTTTTGATTACTCTCAAGTAGTGGCTAACGATGAATTGTTAGACTATTGTCACAATAGAGGTATTACTCTCCTGGCCTATTCGCCGTTATTAGGTGGTGCTTATACCTGTCCTGATATACCCCTTCCCGAACAATATCTCACTCCAGATACTGATGCACGCTTAACAGTATTGAAATCTGTTGCTGATGAAATAAGGGCAACGGCCAATCAAGTTGTATATGCATGGATGATTCAAAGTGAACCACCTGTAATCCCCTTACTTGCTGCGGATACCGTCGAACAAATGAAAGAAAATTTGGGGGCATTGGATATCAAACTCAGTGCTGAGCAAATAGTTCGCCTGAATAGTGCCTCCGCTTGATCCTTCCCTTTCAAGGGTATGAAATTTATTCAACTTTTAATTTGCGATATATTCGTCCGCCGCTCTCCGTCCTTCCTCCCCATATTTTTTCGCGAGATCTTTTAATTCTTCTTTTGTAGCCATAGTCTTACCTTGTGCAAACAATTCACTAACCGCTCGTCCTATTGAATAAGTTAAACCAAATGCTAATGGTGGACCAACGAGATTTTTTATTACAGGGATAAATGATACAATAGTTTGGCAAATAACCGGGCCTGCAAGGGATAATCCCAATGAAGTTACTATTCCTGAAGCAGCACTTTTGGTAATATCTAAATTATAGAGTTTCCCTAGATTAATAATCATTGCAATTTGTATTGGTGCAAGGATAAAAGCATCCGAAGCCGGTGTAAAATTAACGGCAACAGCACCAGCACAAGAGGCAGAATAATTTCTTATGATACGATTCGCCTCTTTTTTCTTTATTTCTGCTGCTCTGGCGAAAAGTGTCTTAGCAGACTCAGGAAGTGCCTCATAAATTTTTTCTCTTAATTCCTCAATACCATATTGATAAGGATCATTAAATGATTCACCGGCTGAAATTGGAACTACATGGCCTTTAGTTGAATTGTAAAAGTAATCACTAAAATTTTCAAGAGAAGCGACATAATCGATATAATAACGAATATTTTTTTCTTTTTCAGTGATTGGTACTTTTAAGTTGAGTTCTTTAGGGTTCCAGTCTCTTGTTGGTTTCATCTTATCAATTTGATTTATAACTAAAATGACCGGTAACTCACGTAATATGGGATCATTTTTCCATTTTTCAAGATATTTACTTTCTAAATCCAAAGCTCTATCATCGCATTTTAGAACCAATAAGAAGATATGAGCTTCAAGTTGAGCCAATTTTTTTATATTATCTTCATATTTATTTTCTGAAGATTGTGGCTCATTGGCTTCTCCAAATCCTGGTGCATCTATAACTTTAATATCTCCATCCAGGCTTTCCCAGATGTGTTCATCATTCTTTCTTGTAGTTGGTAAAACTCCTATTTCATAAACATCCTTTCCCATCATTGCGTTTAAGACCGAAGATTTTCCAACCCCGGTTTTTCCTCCAACCAATATTCTTGGCGTAATTTGTTCCCCTAATAATTGCTGAGATTTTTTCCATACTTCATTAAATTTTTCGATATAGTCAATATTTGTATTTGTCATTTGTTATATCCCTTTGGTCTACCGGATTTTTTCCCATAGTTTCCAACCTAAGCACCTGTCAACGTGTCGTACCCGCCGATTCTTATTTACCATGCACTGGGCAGATCCTGCTTCTGCCTTAACGTAGGTTGGTTTGTTTGCCACAAGTTGTATTGTACGATTGCCATTCCAAAAAGAGCATGTTATACACTTTTGGTCATTCACCCTGTAGGTAGCATATGAGGGCATCTCTTTCTCCTGTTCGGATTTCCTCTCATCATTCTATTTGAGCAGCTTGATTATCACGGCACCCGAAAATACTATGATTACGACAAGCACTAGACCGATGAGGATCACAATCCATTTCAAAATTCTAACAATAGATTGTAACTCTTTGTGTGTAGAGAGGAATCCTTTCTCTATTACATTAATTCCAGCTACCAACATAAAGAGAGCGTCGTCTCCCCATCCTATGATTGGGATATCTGGAATGATATCAATGGGGGATATCGCATACAACATCGCCAGTCCAAGCAGTACATATGGCCAAAATGAAACCTTATTCTCGACAGGTACTGCCGCCGTGACATTGGTGGTAGTCATATTCGGGCCAGAAAATGCGCCTACAAATTCTGCCTCTTTGACTGGTGGAGTAAGGAACTCACCACAGTGCTTGCATTTGATAGCCTTGTCTTGAATCTTTTCTGCACAAAATGGACATGGTTTCATTTCTTTCTCCTTATTTTAATCTTCGACAACATCTGCCCACCCATTCGGACTTTTGGGGTGTATGAGGACTGAAAGTAATTCATAACCTTCAGATAATGGATCTCCTTTCTAAAAACATTGTCCAAACCATTTATCAATTTTTGGAATACCATTACCAAGTTATATATATAAATTATTGATAGTATTATATTCAATTTTTATAGAATTACTTAACCCTCTTACTTTAATAAGGAGGAAAATCACCCATGTTAAACTCATGCATCATCACTGGTAATCTTGGCGCAGATCCCGAAATCTTTTATTCGTCTTCCGGCGATCCCATTGCATCCTTCAGTCTGGCCTTCCAATCAGGGAAAAATAAGACAAGCTGGATTAAGATTGTGTGCTTCAAAAAGCTGGCTGAGATCTCTGAAAAGTATCTCCATAAGGGCGCAAGGATCGCTGTAATTGGAGCTTTGGATCAGCAGAAGTGGGAGAAGGAAGGCGAACAAAAGACCTCCTTTCAGATCCTTGCCAACACCATTGAGTTCATTAAAACAGACGGTAGAGGCTTTGAAGGTCAGGAAGGTGGCGGTGGCGAAGATGCGCCCTTTTAAGGAACCCAAAAAGCCTTGGGTCAATTTGTCATTGCTAATTGAGTTATCTAAGTCGCTGGCAGCAATTGTCATTATTACGATCAAGATTTGGAATCGAGATAAATAGTAAGGAGAAAGTCCCATGACTATGAAGCAAATTCAAGATCGAAATGAGAAAGCCCAAGAATTACGTGTAGTTCAGATAGATGAAGGCTGGTTTTATGTTGAGTCCTCCGAAGGAAAAATCTGTTACAAGGTGATGATCTCAGACGAGAAAAAATATTGTACGTGTGCAGACTATGCGGCCAATATCAATAAAGATCCAAACTTCAAATGTAAGCATATCCTGGCTGTACTGAACTGTCTTTCGACCGGAGAGATTGAGACCGTTGGACATTTCGATAGAAGGAAGCCAAAATTGGATGAAAGGTTCATTAAAAGTATAGAGGGCAAAGACTTTGTTTTATATTCCGGCTTACTGGATCTGGCTCATCAGAAAGGCTTACTTAAACTATCAGTTCAAATCCTCCAATATCCCACTCCTGAGAATAAAAATTGGGCCATCTGTACAGCTACGGCGGAATCTTCTCAATTCGGTACATTTGTTGATGTGGGAGACGCCAGTCCAGATAATTGTAATTCCAAGATCTCCAGGCATTTGATAAGGATGGCCAGTACCAGGGCAAAAGCCAGGGCGTTAAGAGACCTTACAAACATTGGAATGTGCTGTCTTGAAGAACTGGCGGATCTGGATGAGGTAACTGGCAATGAGACAATGGCCAATACCAGAGAGACGAAATCTAAAAAGGCCGGTAGTCCAAGAACTAATACCAAACCCGCTGAAGGTGCCAAACCTACTAATCCTGGATCTAATGGAGGAAACTCAGCAGATAAAAAGAATGAACCACACCCAGATAACCCGAATCAAGGGAAATCGGAAGCCAAGCAGGAACCACCAAAATCAGAGCCTACTAAGCCTCCAGTGCCACCTCAAGGATCAACCAAGGCAGAACCATCAACCAAGACAAAAACCACTGCCAACGCTGAAACTAGGGGATCAAATGGAGGAAATAATAATGGGGGTAACTCAAATGGGGGTAGTGGTAATGTTCCCAAGATGAGCGAGGCCCAGAAAAGAGCAGTTCATAACCTGAGCCGGAGGAGAGGGATAACCGTGGAAGAACTGGAACAGATGGCTCTTAAAACCTACAATGTCTCTCTTGACTATCTATCCTCCCAGGATGCCAGTGCTTTCATTCGTCAACTTCAATCCGCAGCTTAGAATCTCACATTTAAGACCTACCAAATCAATAAGATCATAAAGGGATAGGATGCACTCAATGTACTGGTGTGTCTTATCCCTTTTTCATTTCTGGAGACAGAGAACCTATGGATATTACTGAGATTAGGAAACAACCACATCTCTCTGCATCTGCAATTAGTGATTACCTGGATTGTTCACTCATGTATAAGTTTGGCAGGGTGGACAAAATTGCTCACGAAGTAAAATCTGACGCCTTAGAATTCGGATCTTGTATTCACAAAGCCTTATCTGATTTCCACCAGGAGAAGATGATTGGAAATAAGTTACCAATTCATGACCTCCATCAACTCTTTGAAAATTACTGGAAAAATTCAGTCGAAGGAAGGTCTGATATCAAATACAAGGAGGGCAAAGACTTTGAAACCTTATTACTGGAAGGTAAAGAACTCCTGTCTACCTACTATCAAAAGGTACCTGATGATGGGTTCAAGGTTCTGGCCCTGGAGGAACCATTTGCTTTCCATCTGGATAATCTTCCTGTACCCATAATTGGCTTTGTAGATCTCATTGAGGAGGATGAATCTGGAACCATTATCATTGTGGATTTCAAGACATCCAGCAAGGCATATTCCATAGATGATGTTGATAAAAGTCTACAACTCTTGATTTATCAGATGGGTGCCAAAGCTAACGGATATAGGGACAGAGAGATTCTTCTTCGTTTTGACTGCCTGATCAAGACTAAGGTGCCCAAGTTTGAGCAGTACTATACCACTCGAAGTGAAATGGATGAAAGAAGGGCAGTCAAAAAAATCCTCAAGGTCTGGGAGGGAATATCAAAAGGTGTATTCATCCCAAATGACGGACACTGGAAGTGTAATGGATGCTCTTATCGGAAACACTGTGATGAATGGTTCATCAGAAATGACTGAAGATGTTATGAAGAAAGCCCAGGATCATCTCACTATCACCAGTGATAACCAAAGGAAGAAAATTATTGACATGGAGAGATTGGGTCAGTTTCCGGTCATTTTTGTAATCGCATTCCTGAAAGAGCTTCTCGATTGTAAGAAAAGGATTCTGAGAGAATTGATGGCCAGTAGGAATAAATCGGCCATAGAAGAGATTGATAAAATTATTAACTCATGTTTCCGGCTACAGATGGCCCTTGATGTCATTAGAAACGATATGGAGGAAAGATTCTATGAACGAACTGAATAAGGAACAACAGGAAGCAGCTAATTTCCTGTATGGGTGTCTACTTGTTTGCGCTGTGCCTGGATCTGGAAAAACTCGTACAATGACTGAAAGAATTGGAATTCTGGTCAAGAAACATGGGATCGCACCAGAAAATATTCTGGGATTAACCTTTACCAGGAATGCCGCCCAGGTAATGAGGGAAAGGTTGGTACCGGTACTCAATGGACAGGCTTCAAGAGTTACACTTTCCACTATCCATAGCTTCTGCCATTACCTTTTGAAAAGGGAAGGAAAAACTTTTGAGATTTTATCAGGGAAAGATCAGATTATCTTTATCAAGAAAATCATTAACCAGCTCAAGATTAAGGATATGTCAACAGGCACCATTTTAAGTGAAATAAGTCTGGCCAAGAATAACCTGATATCTGTCTCAGAGTTTAGAGATCTTTACCAGGGAGATAAGGCCATGCTCAGGGTGGCCGATGTTTATGAAACTTACGACCAGGAGAAATCCAAAAAAATGCTCCTGGATCTGGATGATCTTCTAGTTGAAACCTGCCAATTGTTGAACACCCATGAGAAAGTAAGGGATAAGTACCGCCATATTTTCCAGCATATTTTGGTTGATGAGTTCCAGGACACAAATCCGGTACAGATGGAAATTATCAAACTTCTGATAAACGAGAACAATGATAGTTCAAGTTTCTTTGTCTGCGGTGATGACTGGCAGTCGATATATGCCTTTACTGGAGCATCTATAGGAAACATTTTGAATTTCAAAGACACTTTTCCTGGATCAAAGGAAGTTATTCTAAATCTAAATTATCGAAGCACTCCGCAGATAATCAAGGGATGTCAGAATCTGATCCAGCATAATACCAGGAAAATTGATAAAACTCTCAGAACCCAGAATGAGAATGGGGATAATATCATAGTTCTGGAATCCTCATCTGAAGAAGGAGAAGCACTGAATCTAGTAACGGAGATCAACGACTTGGTTGGCAGAAAAGGTTATGTCCATAAGGACATTGCGGTTCTTTACCGGGCAAATTTTCAATCCAGGACCATAGAGGAGGCATTCTGTCAGTACAAGATCCCTTATCATATTGAGAATGGGCAAAACTTCTATAACCGGCGAGAGATAAAGATTCTGTTGGATTATCTGAGATTGATTTCAAGTCCTGATTCTGTAATGGGAGATGATGCACTCTTGAGCATTATCAATGTTCCTAACAGATTTATTGGAAAGAAGTTTACCCAGGAGCTGGATACCTTTGCATTGAAAAATGACATTCATCTCTACCAAGCATTGAAGGCGATGTCCATAGATGTTCCGTACCTAAAGAAGAATATACGGGAACTGGCTGAATTTTTGGATGAGTTAATAGTCCAGGCTCAAATACTCGAACCATCCGAACTTATCCAGATTATCAGAGAAGGTTTGGATTATGATAGATATATCTCAGATGACGATATTGTAAGCCCAGACGACTTAAAAATTCAGAATATCAATCAGTTAAGATTAGCGGCCACAAGGTTCAAAGATGTGAAGTCCTTTCTCGATTACACAGAGACCTTTCAAAATGAGGCATCCAATACTGACAAGGATGGAGTGGCCTTAATGACTATTCATAAGTCAAAAGGTCTGGAATTTCCTGCTGTCTTTGTGATTGGTGTGGTGGAAGGCATCATGCCAACGAAGAGAGGAGATGTAGAAGAAGAACGAAGAATCTGTTTTGTAGGCATCTCGCGAGCAATGAAAATTCTATACTTAAGTCATTCTCTTTCATTCCTGGGACAACCTGTCAAAAAGTCTATCTTTATTGATGAAATTATGGGCATTAAGAAGTAACTCCCCTTACCTACTGAATTAAACTGACCACTATAGAATTACAAGGAGACTATTACTATGCAATCGCTTACTACTCTGGCAAAAGTATTTGATAATGTTGATAAGATGGCCACCAATTGCTATGATAAATTCATTCCTGTCAGCGGATTATCTTTCAATAGCCTGGATTCGGTCAATATCGGAAGTGATTTATATACCCTGGGGCCAGTCGCACAACAATCCATATCTTACCGCCTTGGGATTCCCTTTCAGTACCTTCGCCGGTGTCCACCTGAGATGCAGTCTTACAACATGAACCACTGGATCAAGAGGGAGAAAAATGATGAGTTATTCTTTCGGTTTGACGGTGAGACGGTGAGAGCAATCTTTACTCCTAGATACAGGCCGGTGGATAACTTTGAGATTCTGGAAAAGTTAGACTCTTTGGGATATGGCCCTGACACCCAGGCACAAGCATCATTAGACAATGGATTCATGATGTTAAACATTATGGAGTCTCACCGGACTTTCTCATTGAATGGGGATGGAGATAAGATGACACCTGGAATTTCCATCTGTAATTCTGAAATTGGCCTGGCTTCATTATCCATCTCAGCATTCTTTCTGAGACTGGTGTGTACCAACGGACTGATCGCAAAGACACAAGTGGCAGCAGCTTTCCGGCATATCTCGATCAAGATTCTCACAGAGTTCCCGAAGATCCTAAATCAACTCCAACATGAGTTAGACCGACAAAAAGATAAGTTCAAGATCTCTTTGGAAAGTCGAGTGGAGAATCCTGGAGAGACACTTTCAAGGTTTAACCGGCAATTCCAACTCAATGCGCAGGAGGTTTCCAGTGTTGAGTGGGCCGTATTGGAGGCCGGATCAATAGAGAGTATGTGGCATGTGATTAATAGACTTTATCGGAAAAAAGTGTTAAACTGAATATTAAACCGGTTCTCATATTGTATCAAAGTTCAAGGGGGTTAAAAGAAGATGATAAGATATTCTAAGCTTGAGAATAAGCCAAGGATTTTCAAAAGTCTTACAGGTTTGACACCTCCTGCCTTCCTTGAACTGCTTGAAAAATTTATCTATGCTTACGAAGAATCTGAGCGTAAGAGGGAAGAGAAGCGAAAGACCCCTCGCCGGCGTCAACGGGGTGGAGGTCGTAAAGCTACCATAGGCACTATGGCGGATAAGCTTTTGTTTATTCTGTTCTATTTTAGGTTTTATCCTACGCAGGAAGCCCTTGGTTTTTTCTTTGGATTTGGACAGCCACAAGCTAATGAGTGGGTTCACCGCTTGACCCAGGTGTTGAATACTGCCTTAGGTTATGACCAACAACTGCCAGCTCGACATCCAGCCGATGTTGAGCAGATACTGGCCGAGTGTCCGGGTTTGGAATTTATCATTGATGGGACAGAGCGACCTATCCAACGGCCAAAAAACCAAAAGCGTCAAAAAGAGTATTACAGTGGCAAGAAGAAACGCCATACGGTTAAAAATATCGTGATTAGCGAAAAGAGCAGCGGAAAAGTCAAAGCTCTTGGTAGTACCTGTGAAGGGAAAAAGCATGACAAGTTGGCTGCTGATGAGGAACAATATCGCTTTCCTGAAGGGAGCAACATATGGAAAGATACAGGGTTTCAAGGCTATGAGCCACCAAATACAACTACCCATCAACCCAGGAAAAAGCCCAAAGGAGGTGAACTGACTCAAGAGGAGAAAGATCAAAACAGAAAGATCTCTCAAGAGCGGATCTATGTGGAACATAGTATCGGGGGAGTAAAAGTCTTTCGTATTATTCGGGATATATTCAGAAACCATAAACCTCACTATGATGATTTAGTTATGGAAACAGCCTGTGGTCTACATAACCTGAGAGTTGACTATCGATATGCTGCATAACCAAATAAAATAAAACGATCTAATATGTATGTTTGTTATTTCCGATAAAGTCTATTGCTGAAACTAAACTGGATTGGGCTCAAGCCTATCCTCGTGATCCCGATTTGGCCCGTCAGCTTGAGGTTGAGGTACTGCCTGCTCTGTCTATGGCTAATGTAAGGGAGATGCTCAAG
>Ga0078972_1005354_pt1 | contig 32762 bp, 40 predicted proteins | sample YelNatPaOPGAMG01_FD_67568 | JGI IMG/M metagenome (GOLD analysis project Ga0078972, IMG submission 67568) | Hot spring thermophilic microbial communities from Obsidian Pool, Yellowstone National Park, USA - OP-RAMG-01 (SPADES assembly) (version 2) | ecosystem: Environmental > Aquatic > Thermal... | reverse complement strand
ACTTGGAACGGATACCCTCCAGGTCCACCTGGCCCCATCTGCTCCCTCTCTATGCCCTTCATCCTAACCGACTCCCTTCCCCAACCATAGGTGTAGAGCAACCTGGCAAGACCTATCTGCAGCTTCGATTCCCTCGTCCTAGCGCGTTTCTCGAAGAGCTCAAGTATGACGAGGTTCCTATCAAGGATCTTGGCATCGCTTATCCTCTTCTGAATCCTGAGAACCTGTCCTCCAGAAAGCGTGTTCGCAAAAGCTACGACCTTTGCTCCCTTCTCGTGGACGATATTTTGAATCTCATCCACCTTCCCCTTGCCTATGCAGCAAGCTGGATCGTAATCGTCCCTTTTCTGCGACACGCATTCTACTATCTCATATCCAACAGTCTCCATCATCGACTTCACTTCCTCCATCCTGGAGTTATACCCTGGAACTAGGCATTCGACCAGAACAGCTTTCATGCTTTCGGACAATGGCATTAAATGGTCGCGATGGCATTTATTAGGGATATCCCTAACATTTATAGTTGCTCCACGCAGAATAAAGCAGTTTAAAAGGGGAAAAAAGCCATCATCCTCCCAGGCTGTAAGGGATGAAGCAAAATGAAGTTTTGTGCCGAATTGATCTGCATTGGAAATGAGCTGCTGATCGGGAAGGTTGTAAACACGAATGCCAGTTGGCTTGCTGAGAAGATAACGGGACTGGGTGGAAATGTGAGGAGGATCGAGGTTGTCCCAGACGAACTTGACGAGATATCGGATGCCATTAGACTTGCTCTTAGAAGAAACCCATTCATCATCATAACAACAGGTGGTCTTGGGCCAACGTATGACGATATGACGTTAGCGGGGGTGGCGAGAGCCTTGGATGTCGAACTCGAGGTGAATGAGAAAGCCCTAGAGATGGTCAGAAGTAAATATGCATCGATGTCTCTTGAAATCACGCCTGCCAGGGCAAAGATGGCGAATCTACCCAAAGGAGGTACAGCAATCGCCAACCCTGTTGGAACAGCACCTGGTTGCTTGGTTGAGTTTGCTGGAACCAAGATAGTATCCCTGCCGGGCGTGCCATCGGAGATGCAGGCGATATTCACCAGAAGTGTTGCTCCTATGCTGGAAGCAGCTTCAGGTGGGATGGTTTTCAGAGAGGCGAGCTTAGTTTTTCAGGGGATACCTGAGTCTGCGCTTGCACCTATTCTTGACGAGGTAAGAAAGAGAAACTCTCTGGCATACTTCAAGTCTCATCCCAAGATGTACGAAGGCGTACCACTCATAGAGGTCCATATTTCAACAACAGAAGCGAGCAAAGAAAAAGCTGAAGAGGTAGTGAGAAAGGGCTTGCTAGACCTTAAGGAAGCGGTCGTTCTTCACGGCGCCAAGGTACTGAAAGAACCTTAGAATCTGGAACCGCCGCGATAATGAAACGCATACTCCCTCCAGAATTGGGGACACAATACTTTTAGTTGCCAAATATAGCGGTCGTCGTAATTTTCAAGCTACATTCCAACAAGCCAAATCTAGGATTGACTGTTCGCTTCTAGTTAGCGTTTAAATACCTTTTAACAGGTTGGTTGTGCAAGTACCTGGGTGTAGTTGTACATTGCCAACGGTCTATGACGTTCCTGCGGATGCCCTTATCGAGCACCTAGCAAGGCACCTCAAGAGCAGCGTGGAGCAGGTGAAGCCTCCACCATGGTCGCTATATGCAAAGACAGGGGCCCACAGGGAGAGACCGCCAGAGGATCCAGACTGGTGGTACCTTAGGTCAGCATCGCTACTGAGGAGATTGTATATTTTCGGTCCTTTGGGCGTATCTAGGTTGAGGAAAGCCTATGGCGGCAGGAAAAGGTTCCCGATGAGGAAGGCTCACAGCGTGAAGGCAGGTGGGTCTTCGATCAGAAAGGTCCTCCAGCAGCTTGAGCAGGCGAAGCTAGTTTCCCACTCTAAGAAGGGAAGGGTTTTAACCGACGAGGGGAAAAGCCTTTTGGATAGAATGGCTGCAGAGGTGTACGAGGCAGTAAAGCCTCAGGGGGCTGCTTGAGATCGAGGAAGATGAGCTAGAAGCCCTCAGGCAGAGAAGGATTGCTGAGCTTCAACAGGCTGCAGCAAGAAGCCAAGAGGAGGAACGCAGAAGGCAAGAGGCTGAAGCTGCGAAGAAGGCGCTTTCCAGGGTTACGTTCACACCAGAAGCCAGACAAAGGCTGGCGAACCTCAAGCTTGTAAGGCCTCAGCTGGCAGATCAGTTAGAACTTTCCCTCATACAGCTTGCACAGCAGGGAAAAATAAAGGTGCCCATAACGGATGAGCAGCTCAAGATTGTATTGGGTAGGATTCAAGCTAGCAAGAGAGAGATAAACATCAGGAGGCTATAATTTGGCGAGAGTAAAGTTGCCTAGCGTGAAACTGAAGCTTAGCCGAGAGGGAAGAAGGGCAAAAGCAACTCCAACATGGATCATAGCTAAAACTAAGTTAAAGGTTAGGTATTCGCGTAGAAGAAGGAATTGGAAGCGGTCAAGTATCAAGGTTTAAGATGGTGCCCAACTGTTGAGTTCGAAAAATGAGGGTGAAGGAGAAACTGAAAAAGGCATCGAGCTTAAGATAAGGATGCCAGGAAGGATCGTTCCTAGGAGGAAGAGGGCCAAGATAGTACTGAGAAGGATTAGGGAGGCCGCTTCGCGCGTAGCAAAGGAAAAGGAAATCAAGATAAGCCCAGATCTTTCTGAGATGGTCTGGAGCAGGGGAATAGAGAAGCCTCCAAAAACTCTAAAGATAAGTGTAATAGTTGAAGACGATGAAGATTTTGCCACAGTAATCCCTTCTGGGGTAGAACGAAAGAGTTGATGCTGTACAGAACCTCTATCAGGAACAGCCCATTCATAGGCGTATACGTTGCCACGGGAGGAGGCATTGCAGTAGTACCGCCTGCCGCTCCCAAAGGGTTCGCATCTAGGTTAACAGAATTGCTTAACCTGAGGGTATTGCGGACAACAGTTGGAGGAGTATCGTCGGTAGGCGCCATGGTTGTGATGAATTCGAACGGGATAGCGGTCCCTTGGAATGTGGAGGAAGAGGAGCTGATCGAGCTAAAGAGATCTGGGCGCCTCATAGGAATTGTCGAAACGAAACTGACATCCCTTGGAAACCTCGTTTGCGCCAACGACCATGGTGCGATCGCATCCCCCTTACTTTCTAGAAAGGATGTCAGGCAGCTTGGGGAGATCCTTGGAGTGGAGGTTTGCCAGCTGAGCGTTGCGGGTTATGACTTGGTCGGTTCAGCTATCGTAACAACGAACTCCGGAGCACTTGTCCACCTTTCGACGGAAGAGGAGGAGAAGAGAAAGGTACGGGATATCTTGAAGGTTAAAACCGAAACGGGAACGGTCAACGGAGGATACAGGTTCGTGAGAGCGGGCATAGTTCCAGGTGAGAAAGGTGCTTTTGTTGGCAACATCACGACAGGACCTGAACTCATGGCTATACGGGAAGCCCTAGCCCCTCAGTGAAAAGGCTAAAGCCTAAAAAGCTCCAAATGGGCAGCTCATGCGAACCGCGAGAAGGAAAATGGAGTAGATAGGAATTTGAGTACCGATGAACAGATCAGACAAGCATATGTTGAAGTGAAAGTCCTTGAAAGTTATGCTGAGGAAATAAGGACTAGGCTCCAAGTGGTCATGACCACTACAACGGAACTCCAAACGACCAAGATGGCTGTGGAGGAGCTCTCAAAGTCTGCTGAAAATACACCCCTCTTGGTCAACTTGGGAGGAGGAGTATATGGCATGGCCAAGTTGGCAGACACGAGCAAGATCCTGATCGACGTTGGCACAGGCGTTGTTGTAGAGAAAAGTGTGGAAGGCTCGCTTGAAATCATAAACAAAAGGCTTGAAGAGCTGGACAAGGCCAGGGCCTCGCTGGAGTCTCAGCTATCGAATATTCTGATGCGTCTTGACAAGAGCAGGGGAAGGTTGTCTGAACTCTCGGCTCCAGCAAAGGAAACAAGTAGTAAAAGATGAGCAAAAGGCTAAGCAACGTTTTGAAGGGAGCGGTTGACAGGATAGCATACAGGATAGTTCATGAAGAGGACATCGCAGATCTCCTCGATGACTTGAAGATTCGATTTGTAGAATGTGACATAGCGTACGATCTGGCCGAGAAGATAGCTCTTGAGCTCGAAAAGGAACTCAAAGGGCAAAAGGTAAGTAGATTCGGTAAGAGCTTTGAGGCTTTTGTTTCAGATGCGCTTAGGAACGTTTTGCTCCGATCCTTGGAAGTACAGCATGTTGACATAGTTGGATCGATAAATGAGAGGTCAAGAGGTAAAGGTACGACAGTCATAATGTTCGTTGGCATAAATGGTTCGGGAAAGACTACAACTATAGCCAAGTTCGCGTATCTTTTGAAGGAGAAGAAGTTTTCAGTCGTACTCGCTTGCAGCGACACCTTCAGGGCTGGGGCCATCGAGCAGCTCGAAAAACACGCCGAGAGGTTAAAGGCAAAGATGGTAAAGAGGCCATATGGCTCCGATCCAGCATCAGTTGCATACGATGCCGTGAACCACGCAACAAGTCATGGCATCGATGCCGTGCTCATAGATACTGCTGGTAGAATGCAGACCAAAAAGAACCTTATGGATGAGCTTATGAAGATTAAGAGGGTGGCCCAACCGCAGTTTACAGTCTTTGTAGGAGATGCATTGGCTGGAAACGACGCCCTTGATCAAGCGAGGGTCTTCAACTCCTCCGTTGGCTTTGATGCCGCCATTCTCGCAAAGTTCGATACGGATGCCAAGGGAGGAGCAGCTCTTTCAATAATATACGAAACTAAGAAGCCTGTCATCTACGTTGGGACCGGACAAGAATACAAGGATCTGCGGCCCTTCTCGCTTCCAGATTACGTATCCTCTCTGCTGAGCCACGTAACCCAATAGTAAACTTATATATGCAGGTGGGGGCGATAAAGTTCGAGATGCCGCTAGCTAATTACCTATCCAGTCTGAGAAGGTTGTTGAAGCTTGCAGACAAACCAAGTAGGGAGGACCTTTGGCAATCGCTAAAGGTGAGTTTCCTGGGCTTATCTATAGTCGGTGTCATAGCTTTCTTCGTGCAGCTAGTTTACGCTCTCATCCAATTGGCGATATAAAATGGTCGAAACCCAAAGCAAGATCTACCTCATAAGGACCACAGCCGGTCAGGAGAAGAACGTTATCGAATCCATATATGCACGAGCAACGGCAGAGAAGATCGAAATATTATCTGTTTTCGCACCAGGGACCGTGAAGGGGTATGTCTTCATAGAAGCTCTATCTGCGCACGCTGTCGATGAGGCTATATCTGGCCTGCGCCATGCCAGAGCTAGAGTGCAGGGTGTAGTACCATTTCAGGACGTAGATCAGTATTTCTCCGAGAAACCCGTAATAGAGGAGCTTGAGGTTGGGGACAGAGTGGAGATAATTGGTGGGCTTTTCAAGAAGATGACTGCCAAGGTCCTAAGCATCAACATTCCCAGGAATGAGGTTACGATTGAGTTGGAGGAAAGTTCGACGCCCCTTCCAATATCGATCCAGGCAGACTACCTAAAGTTGGTTGGCAAGGCAAATAAGTAGTGGGAGCTAAAACGTAACTCTAAAAAAGGGTCAAAGTCCGAGGAACCACAAGCTGATTTAGAATTGCCCGAAAAATCGGTCAAAGTGATCGTTAGTGGTGGGGAAGCCTCACCGGCACCTCCGCTTGGCCCAACGTTGGGTCCTCTGGGCGTCAATGTTGGAGCGGTTGTTAATGAGATTAATCGCCTAACAGGGGAGTTCAAAGGAATGAAGGTGCCTGTAACGGTTTCTGTAGACTCCGCGACAAAGAAGTTCTCCGTTACAGTTGGCGTACCTACGACAGCGGCCCTGATAGTAAGGGAGGCTAAGGCGGAAAAGGGCTCAGGAAAGCCAAACTCGACAAAGATAGGGGACATTTCGTTCAGCCAGGTCATGAATATTGCCATGATCAAAAGGGGTAGCTCTTACGCTTACTCGCTTAAGGCAGCGGTGAAGGAGGTTCTAGGCTCTTGCGTCAGCCTTGGGGTCACAGTTGAAGGAGAAGATCCGAGAGAGATATGCAAGAAACTTGAGCAAGGGATCTACGATGAGGCCCTTAAGGCCAAAGAGAATGAGCAGCCATCCTCTCAAAAGACAGGGGGTGCTTGAACTTTGCCAATAAGTTTGGATCAGCTTTCTGAACTTGCTGAATCTGCCGTTAAACCGGAGAAGAGTAAGAAGAGAAACTTCACCCAATCTGTGGAGGTTTTCATAAAGCTAACAGGCGTCGATGTTTCAAAGAGCGGCATCAAGATCAATGAGCTCCTCGAACTTCCGGAACCGGGTAGTGATGCTGAACTAGCTAAGATATTGGTTATCTCAAGTGGTCCTCTAGGAACTGAAGCAAGGAGGTTGGAAATACCAGTCCTATCGAGGGAGGATCTGGAAAAGCTTGCAGGTAATAAGAAGGAGATAAGGAAACTTGCAAACCAGTACGAGTATTTCGTAGCTGAAGCTCCACTTATGCCCCTCGTAGGGCGGGTAATGGGCCAGATACTTGGACCAAGAGACAAGATGCCAATAGCAGTGCCCCCTACAGGGAGCATAGCTCCAATCGTCGAAAGGCTCAGGAAGAGTGTGCGCATTCGCATGAAGGCTCAGCCGGTTGTCTCATGCAAAATAGGAAATGAGTCGATGAAGGCCGAGGAGCTTGCAAGAAATCTTCAGAAAGTCATTTCAGTGGTCGAATCAAAATTGCCAAATGGAGAGAAAAACATCGACTATGTACTTGTGAAGACCTCTATGGGTCAACCCACGAAGTTAAAGCTCAAATCTACGAGGTGATTCTATGAGGGCTTCAATCGTCGCCAAGGCTTCGCTTGTCGATACTCTTGTGAAGAAGTTCCAGAGCTTTGACACAATCGCGATCATCGACCTTCGGAACGTTAGGGGAAGGCAGATCAATGAAGCTAGGAAAACTCTGAGAGGTTTTGCAGAGTTCAGGCAAGTAAAGCCCACGGTAGTAAAACTCGCATTGAGGAAGGTGCAGGATAAGATGCCAAGGATCGAAGAGCTTTCAAGCCACGTTCATGGAATGATGCTTCTCGTCTTCTCAAACCTCGATCCATTCAAGCTGCAGATGATCTTAAAGAGGAATGTCGTAAAGCTTCGCGCGAAGGCTGGCGAATTGGCTCCGGACGACATTGTCGTTCCTGCTGGTAATACAGGTATCCCTCCAGGACCCATAATCAGCGAGCTAAACACCGCGGGCATCCCTACAAGAATAGATACGGGGAGCGTTTGGATCACGAAGGATACGGTAGTCGCGAAAAAGGGAGAGAAGATCGCAGCCCACTTGGCAGCTGTGCTCTCAAAGTTGAACATAGCGCCAATATCCTCATTTCTGGTCCTCAGAGCAGCCTACCATGGTGGGTCGGTTTTCACATCGGAAGTTCTTCAAATCGACTCGGAGAAGGTTAGGAAGGAAATATCTGGGGCATACGAGGCTTCGATCAAGCTGGCTGTAGGTGTTTGGTATCCTGTGAGGGAGAGCACTCCAATTTTGATACGAATGGCGTTAAGCCATTCAGATGCCCTATCTGCTGCCACTTGGTATCCAACACCAAGAAGCATAAGGAGGCTACTGGCTCTAGCCAATATTAGGGCATCCACTCTGGCAAACTTACTCAAAAAAAGCTAGCGCGATGGAAAGATTGAGATAAGGCTGCATTAGCTACACTCCTCCGAGAGCTCCTTAAGGACCTCGAAAAGGGGCTATAGAGCAAATGAGATCGCAGCATAGTGCTACGAGGCCATGACGCTTGAGTTCGAGGATTGGTAAGGCCTTGACGCGGAAGCCAGGCTAAGGCAAGGAAAAACCATATTCACGTAAAGAACTTGTCGTCTAAGTCCATAAATGTGGAACCACTCGACATGCTACGAGGAAGGATCCGGATCAATTATGTAGGAAATCAGGGTCATCGAATCCATGTGGATAGAGATGCTCATTTATCCAGTAATAGGGGCAGGGTCCTCATCGTCCTTCTGTGAGAAGCTTCGCCTCAGTTATCGCTTAACTTAGCGTTTATCTCTTGGATCCTCTCATCTTCGCAAGTTCCTCGCTTATCATCCCAGAAGGTGCAACAAAGAAATCGAATTTTCATATAGCGGCTTTGTCAAATAATTTCCAACAAATTCTGGTAGATTTGGTCTAATACTTTCAGCACGCACAACGATATTTGAGGTAACAGAGTTCTGATGCGATTTTCTATATTCTAAAAGCATGCGCTCTGGATTCGCCCAGGATGTCAGGGTACGATCATGGAGGCCTTCCAATGTGAAGCTGAATACAATCTTTGAAGATGGAGCATTCAATGCTACAGCCATGCGTTCAGCATGTAGCAAACACTCTCCAACGTGCCATACCGGAAGAGTTAGATCAAAGACGGTTCCTGGCTTAAGTACTTCATGCCAATTAGGTTCACAATCCTCCTGATATCCCCGTAAGATGAACATCATGCCTTGAGGTGGAGCGCGCCAAAAGTCAGAGTACGCAGTATCTCCAGAGCGAGTTTCTACGAGCCAACACTCTATTGTCTCCTCGTAAGTATATGGTTCAAGATCTGGGTGAGTTAGGCTCAACCAAGGCGGCCAACCAGTTTCGTGTCCTTTTATAACCAACCGTCCAAATTCCATAGGAATAGCGGGATGGCTTCTGATCCCCCCTCAACGTGGCATCGAAGGGGATCAAGCCGACCGTGAGGGAAACGATAGGTTGGTTCGTAGAGGAGGGCTATGACTTCATCAAGATCGTCTGGGACCGTGGAACTAGGCCTAGACTGTCAAGCACCACGAAGGAGAGGAATAATGGCATAGTGCTTGTGAAGCAGCTTGTGCTCGAGGTCGGAGAGGTTTGCAGTACCTCAGAGGTCGAGGGGACTAGAGGATGATCATTCAGGCCTTCTCAACTATTATCCTTTTATCCTCGAGCCTCCAGACCACGCTGTCTCCTACTTGGATGCCTATGATCTTAGCAACTTCAACTGGTATCCTCGTTTGGAAGTCCGTGCTGACCTTCGTCACCCTCAAGATCCTGCCCTTGCCTACCATATTTCTCTTACCAATGGTTCCAAGGGAAGGCATAAATAGTTTCTCCCTAGGTTCCAAAGGTATAAATGGAAGCGAGAGAGATAGTTGAGAAAGACATAACGCAGCTGGATAGGACCTTATACCCTACGGAAAGCCTGAGGGAGATTACACGCGGAAAATGCTACGCAATCTACGATGATGCATCGAGGGAGCAGGCCATCGTCATGGTCGAACTCCATCCAAAGAAAAGCACTCCAGAGATAACCACGATAAAACTGAAGAGGCCTAGGACGAAGCTAGGTTGGAAGCTAATCGAGTATATCATAGAGGGTCTGAGGCATTGCAGGAATCTGATCCCCTTTGTCCTTGAGAACGAGAGCGCGACCAAGTTTATGGAGTACCTCTACAGGTCGAGAAGCAGGAGCATCGAAAGCGTCAAGACCTACGCCTACGCGATAAAAGCCTTCTGTGATTATGTTGGAAAAGGACCTGATGAGATTCTTGGTGAGTGCCTTAATCCCGAAGGACTTCAAGATGAGAAGAAGGTCCTCGAACTGAGCAAGAAGCTTGACGATTACCTGGGTGAACTAGACGCGAGCGACTACGCACCCATAAGCCTTAGGATGAGGCAGGGATATATAGTATCATTCTTCAGGGTTAACGGCCTTACCCTTAAGCCACAGAGCCGTTATCCAGTGAGGGTGAGGTACAGGGGAAGGGCTCCAACGCCCCAAGAGCTACAGAAACTCATCGACGTTTCTGGACTGAGGGAGAAGGCCATGATAGCGATGCTCGCAACCTCTGGCATGAGGATCGGCACGCTTCTGAAGCTGAAGTACAGGCACGTAAGGGAGGACCTTGAGGCTGGAATGATGCCAGTCCACATTCACATTGAGGCGGACATCACGAAGGGTAAGTATGCGGACTATGACACCTTTATGAATGAGGAAGCTGTTCACTACCTGAAGCTCTACCTCGAAGCGAGAAAGATGGGGACTGAAAAAATACCAGCTGAGAAGATAGATGGCGACTCGCCATTGTTCGCTAACGCTAAGGTCGAGCGAAAACCAAAGGGCTCGGATCATGGAGTCGATCATGCTGCCGACATTGAAAGCGAAAGGCTAATTGTCAAGCCCCTTTCATACAGCTGCATCTCACGCGTCCTTTTCAGGAACTTTAAGAGAGCTGGGCTAATAGCCAAGGACGAGAAGCGCCACCAGCTGAGAATACACAGCCTCAGAAAGTTCTTCAGGACCCAGCTCACCACTTTGGGCATGCCTACCGATTATGTCGAGTATATGATGGGGCACAAGCTCAGTACATACAATACCATCGAGATGAAGGGCATTGACTTCCTGAGGAGCGTCTATGCAGCGACAAACCTTCGCATCTTTCCAAAGGAGAAGGCGAGCCTTGCCGACGTTCTCAGGGAGATCAGGTCTAGAGGTGAGGACCCAGGAAAGTATCTCAAGGAGAGGATGATGGGCGGTAGGGACCTTGTTAGCCCAGAAGACGAGGCCGAGATATACGCCAGAGCAGTTTGGGAGATGCTGAGAAAGGAACTCATGCGAAATGATTACTCAACTCCAGAGCCGAGCAATTCTTATTAACCACTGTCCTCGACCCATTTCGATGGAAGGAAAGCGATTTGAGCGAGTACGTTCACGCAGCTTTGCTGCTCCATGCGATTAAGAAAGAGATTACAGAAGACAACTTAAAAGCTGTTGTAAAGGCAGCTGGAATCGAACCGGACGAGGCAAGGATCAAAGCCCTCGTGACCTCTTTGGCTGAAGTGAACGTGGACGAGATTCTAAGCTCATCGATGGCAGTCCCGACGGTTCCCGTACCCCAAGCTGCGCAGGCACCTGAAGTCAAAAAACCAGAAGAGAAAAAGCCTGAAGAGAAGAAAGAGGAAGAAATAACCGGTTTGGGCGCCCTTTTTGGATAGCGAATTACAGCCAGGCTAGAGCCTAGCGCCACAGTTGTAGCAGTAGGAGGCGCTTTCTAGATTTTCTGCGCCACACCTTGAACATTTCTTAACTTTAGGCTTTAAAGTTTCTGCACGTACTTCTACAGGTCTCGTTTCTGGCTTTGGCTGCGAAACGCTGATCGAAGGTTTTGGAGTTAAGTCTGCAGGTCTAATAGTAGGTTGGATTGATGCTTGAGAGGTCTGAGGTGCTATCTGAGGCTGAGGTTGTACAATTGGGGCCTCCTGGGGTCTTGCCACAACTACGCCAGATATGTACTGACTTATGCGCCTCGTATTTTCAGTTATCTGGGTGATAAGCTCGTCTATTCTCTTGCGCGTCTCCTCCATCTCAGCCAACTGCGTCATGAACCCTTCTTGAGCGACTTTGTACTTATCATCTGGGATAGCACCGATGGCGTGCCTGACTTCCAGAAGCTCAAGCTGATGCTTCAATTGGTTGCTTTCGTTTTCAGTCTGCCTAACCCGACCGTTTGCGGCTGAGAGCAGCTCTTCCTTCTTCCTAGCTGTAATCTCGGCTTTCTTCCTAAGGTCCTCGAAAACCTCTTTATAGGCAGAATCACTCACTTTCCCTTCAGCCTTTAGCCTCGCCAATTTCTCTGCTTGGGAAGCAAGGGCATCGGTCAGCTTTTCCAGAACTCCTATCTCATGGATCAACTCGCTGTTCGAAAGGAACTCATAGCTCATGGCCGGTCTCCACCGCCTTAGGTTTGATTTCATATACGCCAGAAGGGATTAATTAGCTTACCCCTGCCTTGGGAATCTGACGAGTCTCAAGCCCTCCATTCCAAAAGAGACATGGTTTCTGAACAGACCCTTGATGCTGATGGAGATTTTTTCATCATGAGCCTTGGAATTTAGCAGGAAAAGAGCTGCAACCCTGTCTAGAGAAAGAATTTCAGTTGCATATCTTAGAAACCCATAAGTCTTCTCGAAACCGGTCGCAAAAATGAGCTCTGTGAGATTGTCGTAAACGACCCATATACTTGCCCTTGGGTTTGACAGAATCGTCTTGTTCAAAGCATCCAGCATCAGAGAGACATCGTTTGCTGGGAGCCATATCTCGTTTCTGGCTGCCTCAGTAGGCACAGAGACCTGGGATGTCAGGCAATAGAACTTTATTGCGGCTCTTTCGTACAATGCATTGTATATTGGGCTTCCCTTTCGTGTGAAGACCATAACTAACCCCCGATTCGCCAAACCTTGGATGCAAAAATCCTTCACAGCATTCTCGTACTCTGAAACAGGATCATAATCGAAAAGTATCTTTCTTCCAAATATCTCTTCACGTCCCAGGCCAAGGTTCTTGGTAAACGCCTCCTCCAGTTGAATAAGTTCGTTTACCTTGGGTAAAGTGTCAGGCGTTGGTGGTGTTGAAAGTGGCTCAGCTCTTGGTATGGGCTCAACTACTGGTGCCTCCGCAGGAGCCTCCACTTTTACTTCCTCCATTTCAGCAGGCACCTCCACCTCCTCCTCTTCAACCCCCTCCTCTTCAACCTCAGCTTTTGGTTTCCTACCAAACAATCGACCAAAGCTCCATCTTGGCTCGCCAGCCTCAACACCTGGTGCACCCTCCAAGCCCGATATCGCGACTACACCAGCTAAGCATAAAGGAACGATAATTCCTAGAAAAATCAATTCCGCTGTCACATTTGCCAATCCACCTGTCAACAAAAATCCCAAAAGCATCGTAATCGGAGAGACAATGAGGCTCAAAGAGTATGGATGTGATACCCTCCATTGGGGCGAGATTCTGCCTGGGAGGTAGCACGCTAGAGACCAAGTGACTATCTCTATGTAGATGTGAAGACTACTCGTGAGCATTTCGACTATGGGAAGCATCGCCAATACAAATCCTAAATTATCGAATGCCATCAAACCAACGATAGGTTCGATCAGCGATACGGGCCCAAAGCTCGCAAGTGCAGGTTTCCGAAATTCCATAAAACTAGCAGTAGAGATCGGAAGGTTGACGAATCCGTAGCTGGTCATTCCATGGGCATAAGCTAGGAGGATTGTGAAGAGGCAGGTGAATATGCCCGTCAAGAGACCCATGTTGGGTGTGAACAAAATTCCAAGAAGAGTTGGTGGTAGAAAAGAAAGAGGCGAGGTAATGCTTGACCATCCTAACAATATAGCTGAGTAAAACAGAATGTTGGCAATCCATCCGTTCTCGTAAGCATGTAGGAAGATGATTATGGTCCACGCTGGAATCAGGATAAACAGAAGGTAGTAGATGCCAAAGACCTGCCCTTGGTAAAGGGCGGCTGGGAAAGAAAGGGCAAGTCCGATCGATATAGCAGCCTCCTTGCTGCGATAAGCCACAAGGAACTCGATAACGAAGATGAAAATCAAAATTTCCGGAGGATAGTATGGTATTATAACAGATGGGATGGCCGCAAGCACAGCAACGAGGGCTGAACGGATTAAGTTATACACTCTCTCCTCGCTGGAAATGAAGCTCCAAGAGCTGATCCTGCTCATCAACTCCATAATCACCGCAATTCAGGTTTTTTACTTTTTTTAATCGTCCACGGAAGTCCCCATTCCATCGACTGGAGTTCACGTTTCCGTGAACGGTATTATTTCCATCCCTTTATTAGTTACAAGGACGCTGTGGTACCTTTTGCTATGGTTCGTGCCCCTCATCTTCTTTATGTAGAACCTCGTCTTCAGCTCTACACCTATTGAGAAGCTCTCAAGCACTAAAACCGCGTCCGCTATGAACTCTTCTATGCCCAAACCGTACGTTTGCATCCCAGCTGGAACGCTACACGTCATGATGGTTGTGCATCCCCTGGTTTTCAGGGTCTTGTAGATTAGGTGCATAAGCGTTCTAAATTCGAATTGTTGCTGGCTAGCCGTCAAGAAGGCTGTAAGTGAGTCGATTACAAGTCTGGTGGCTTGGAGGTCATCAAGCATGTTCAGAATGTGCTCGATGTTGCTTGTCAGATCCTCTGCGCTGTGAGCTTCCGCATCTAAGGTTTTGATTCCTCCTTGCCTCTCCAGTTGATCCAAGTCAAAGCCGAATCTAAGCATGTTCCTCTTAAGCGTCCAAACATCCTCTTCAAATGTAACCAAAACCCCCTTTTCGCCATATGCCAAAAAACCATTACAGATGAACTGAGTTGAGAATATTGTCTTGCCGCACCCAGTCCCTCCAGCTAGAAGAATGAGGTCTCCCTTAAGAAAGCCCCCTTCGATCAACGGGTCTAGTCCGCTGACCCCACTTGGCACACGTACCATCATAAGCCCGCTAACCACGCCTTATAAGGTGCGTTTCGTGTATAAGCGTTTGGAAACGAGAAACGCACAAACAGAACCAGGCGGACTGCGTGAAAGCTCAAGATTTCTTGAGTCTCCTAAAAAGACGAGATAATGAGGAAATTCGTCAGTAATGAGGTGATATAGGCAAGGCAGAGGACCACTAGCCCTGAGGTTACGTAGCTCAACTTTTTAGCCCTGCTCATTGCCACCGTCAGAATCAGTATGGACCAAAGCTGAAAAACTGAAAATACGGCCATGCCCATCACCCCCTTCAGGTCTATGTGGAACCAGAGTGAAAGCAAGGAAAAGATAACTAATGGAATCTGGCTCATAGCGACTCCTACGAAAAGTTCCAAGTTTCCTTTTCTTTTACCAAAGGCATAAGATGCTATGGCTAAAAAGGCGAAGATAATGCCAAAATTAACGGCATATTTTACCGATGCTGTAAAGATCGAGCTTTCCGAGCTGGCTGTTAAGGAGAGAAGCCCAGGCTGCAGGTGGCAAAAGTTTTGAATCGCTATTGATAGTGCGATTATGGAAAAAGCAAATGGCAAGGCTACGACCTTTGTGCTAAAGACATAATTGAGGATCGAATCTGGCGCAAGAACCTTTAGGATGCTGCTCCCCATCGAACCACTTTTCGGATTTCCTTCTGTAAAATCGTTGCCCATCAGCATCTGGTATGCAAGTTTCCCCCTTTCGGTCAGTATGTACTTCCTACTTTTATCTCTCGTTACAAGATCTCCTAGAAAGTCAAGATGGTAGTAGAACCTGCCAGCGCTGATGTTGACACTCTCGTTCAGCTCGGTAGCTCCCATCTGCCCCCTTTCGCCTAAAAGCCGTACGATCTCCCTGCGAATAGGGCTTCCTAGTTTTCTATAGAAGTCTCGGTCTTCTTCTTTCAACCCAACCTAACTCTCCAGACTCTTGACCTGAACGCCTGTCTCAGAGGGCCAACATTGATACCTAGTTATGGGTTCTTTAGCTTTTTCCATGCAGCTAGGCGTTTTTGGGCAGTATGCCCACATCGTGTAGAAAAATAAAAGCTACAAAATAGTTATCTCGACAGTAGTCGATAAAGATAATGGCAGCTCTTTCTATTTTTGTTGCTAGAAAACCCAAAAACTACTGGTTCTTTCTGCTGAAGAAATATGTCAAATCGGTCAAACACATGTGACGCAGATCGTTGCCACATTCGCGATTTTTCACAGCATGGAGACCGAAAAACCAATCTATCTGAACAAGGACCAAGAGTGGGGAACTATGATCGACCTAAGAGGCCAGAAGAAAGTGAAGAGCAAGGACGAGATGCTACGTCACCTCAAAACTTTTAGATTGGTCCCTCGCTTCTCGATTGGTGTATGGTATTTCTTTCCGAGTGGAGGCCGGTTCCACGAGGCATACTGCGAAAGAGGAAAGATTGAGGATATTCTCGAAATAGTAAGAAGGCTGTACGACAGGAAGATCATTGACCACAACATTGGACTTGAGGCCCACTATCCAAACGAGGTTAACTTTGAGAACGTGGATATGTATCGAAGTCTAGAGCGCGAAACTGGGGTGAAGCTCATAACGGTCATACCAAACCTTTTCTACGAACGCCAGTTCGAATTTGGCTCACTCTCCAATCCGGACGAGGGCATAAGAAGGAGGGCTTTGGAGAGGACAGTGGAAGCATTCAGACTCAACAAGGAACTCCAGACGGATTTTGCAATCATATGGCCTGGAATAGATGGTTATGAGAACCCAATAGGAACGGACTTTTATGGTATGTGGGATAGGTTTGAGACAGGTCTTGCGGAAGCCATGGACTTGGTTCCAGGTGTCAGGGTTGCAATAGAGCCAAAGCCTTACGAACCGAGAGGCAACAACATCTACAGAAACACTGCAAATGGGCTGCTCATGGCAAGAAATGTCGAATCTCTTGTCAAAAATACTGAGAATCTAAATCTGCTGCGGGAAGGACACGCATTGGTTACATTGAATCCTGAGGTCGGTCATGTCCTTATGGGCCACGAGGAGCTGGCATACGCTTTAGCTTCTATTATGAGAGAAGGCAGGTTGGCCCACATGCATTGGAACAGCCAACCTTTGGGAAACTATGATCAGGATCTTAATGTTGGTGTTCTCGGCATCGACCAGACCTATGCTGCCATGATCGTTTTAAAGGCCTATGGATATAGTGGGCGCTTCGGCATCGATATCAATCCGGAGAGAATCCCAATTGAGAGGGCATTGGTTCTGAATATAAACGCTCTCAGATCTGCATGCGCGAGGATTAATGAACTGGATTTCGAAAAGCTAGTCGATGCGATGTACAATCCTTCGCAAAACAGGGGGGTTGCCGAAGATGTCTTGACACGTTCCCTTTCACCTGAAGGCGTAGATCTTTTACCAATATAGGAATGGGAATGAACTACCATGCTTGATGGGATTTCAAGAGGCTGATTATCTCTATCAGAAGCTCGCCAGTCCTATCCCTTGAGAAATACCGTATTTCGAATCTTTTTCCGATCGCTTGTGGCAAATCCACTCCACTTTCAGCATAGACGATCATCTTTCTTCTCGGACCCATTTCCAATTGCTTTACATATTCTTCAGACTTTTCAGCATCCTTTGTAAAGAATGCGAGCACGATATCTGCATCATCCAGTTTTCTATCACCATTCCTGTCCATCTTGTCCGTAACATATGTTGGCTCGATGTCAAGCTCTTTCAAAAATTTTCCAACTAGGTTTTCAGCAAGATACTCGTTTTCCGGGTTCGAGAGGTAGGTAATCGAGGCCTTTTTCTTACCAACTCTCTTTGAGGACGACATATCAGGCTCCGGTATGATCTTATCTTCAAGCGATTCCCAATCGATGTCATCAAGATCAGCGTTCGCCTCGTTCTGTTCTAAACTAGCTTGGAGAGAATCCAAAAGTTTGGCTGCTTCCTCGACCTCGTTCTTAAGTATAGTATCTTCCACCTCGTTCATGGCATCTACAATCCCTCCCTCCGTATCGCCTGAACATGAGAGGACGAATTTATGAAGCCGATCCAGCCTTTGAACCGCGTTATCGCCTAATTTACTGTCTATCTTCGCAAACATCCCCCTAAGTCCTTCTATGGTCTTGTCAAGTTCCAATGCGGTCTTCCTAGCCTCTTGAAGAAACTGCCGTGCAAGCGTTGTTTCTGGTACTTCATCCTTGAGGTAACCGAGAACAAGCTTTAACTGCATTTTCATGGTAACGTAGGAGGTCTTTATCGTTTCCGCTTCAGAACGCGCTTTCTGCGAAGACATCCCAGGACATTCCTCAAAGGATTGATTTAGAGTTGTTTCAGAATGTAAATTTTTCTACTCCAGATTTCTATACCTGCCATGGGATTGATAAGGGGGCCAAAGATGCCTAGGCATATAAGGGTGCGGCTATAAAGGAAACTGGCGTTGCTTGGGCCTGGATGAATTCGAACCATCTCCGCTGTTTGATAAGTTGGGTGAATTGCTAGCGGGAAGGCCGCCGGTCTCCGCCTTCGCCTTGTTCGGAAGCAGGGCAAGAAAGGACAGCTTCGATGAAAGTGATTACGATATCCTTGTGGCAGATACAAGGAACCTTTCCTCAATCCTCTTGGAGAGGGTCGTTCTGGAAGGGTTGTCTGTCGACTTGGTACACGTGCCCCTGAGTTGGTTGGCAAAACAGATACCTTATGAACTTGATCAGATGATTTATGAATCAACCATACTTTCCGATCGAGATGGAATCCTAACCTCTGCCCAGAAATGGATAAGGAACTGTAATTATGAACCTACAAGGATCGCTGGAAGGATGGGGGAGATCCTGTTGAAATCCGACGTGATTTTAAGCAGAGCTTCATCGGCGCTAAGTCGCCTTGACTACGAGAGCTGCATTATGCACAGCAAGATGGCTGAGATAGAATCATCTAAGGCCATTTTAGAGATCCACAAAATTCCATACCAGCCCTCGAGGTTTGCGGAACTTCTCAAATCGGCATCTGCTGGAATAGATCTGGCGCATATTATGCCTCCAGTTGAAAAAGCCGAGAATGCCATGAGGTGCTTGCAGGAGATAATGCAAATAGTTGCAGGTGTATCAAAACAGCAACAACAGCTCCAAAAATCGATTGAGCATGCTTGGATGGCTGCATACTTCTCAAGCGAGGACTTTATGAGCCGAACCATGAAACTTGTTGACAACCTGATGTCTGAAAATAGATTTCAGGATGTCGTACTCTACTCCCAACTTAATTCGTATAGAATATTGGAGGTATATCAGCTGATCAAAAAGATCGATACGATGGCAGATTACGTTACCATGATTAGGCAGATTAAAAGCAAGACAGATTCGGAAAGCACTAGGCTTTATGGAGCTATAAGGATGCTCTATGACATAAGTGATCCGACTAAGCAAAAGGCTACAGAATCCCTGAAGCAAGCAAGAGACTATTTGGCTGAATTAAAACGATTGAGAACTTACGCTATGACGCAAAACGATACTTGAAGAAAAAGCATAAATCCAAACTAATGGGTAAAAAATGTAGAAGCCCCGTCGTCTAGTGGTTAAGGACAGCGGGCTCTGGTTGGTATGCTAGCACCAGGCGAGACCCGTCAACGCCAGTTCGAATCTCGCAAATAGGAGCGAAAATCTGGCCGGGGCTATTATTACTATTGCCAACTTTGAGTCTCGGATTTAAATTGGGTTGATGGTTATGGCCCTTTCCTCTTCAGCAGACCTCCTAACAGCAAGTACAAGGTTTAGAGTTCTGGCACCTTCGACCATCGGAGTTCTGGTTCCTGTATCTTGCCTTATCGACTTGATCAAGTCAAGCATCTCGGCTTCGTAAATATTCTTCTGGCTCTTGATTTGAGTTTCACAGTTCCACGTTCGGTCCGTGTGGTAGATCGTTGCGTTGTTGGAGTCTTCAAAAAAGATCGTCACATTCTTTGTGACAAGTTTGTATTCGGATATCCACCTATTAGGGATAGCTCCGTTCGTTGCCGCTATCGTTGCAAGGCCACCGTTCTTAAATTTTAAGACCGTTGCGCTGACATCTTCAGACGTATAGTTCTCAACTTCACGGTGGAAAACATTATCCATCTGGCAGTATACCGACTCCACCTCACCCAAAAGGTACCTGGCGATATCGTAGATGTGTATCACCTGTTCTACAACTTGACCGCCACTCTTTTCCTTTTCTCTCCACCATGGAGCATGAAGCGAGTTGCAGAAATATCTTGCCGTGAACAGTCCAACCTTTCCAGCTTCGCCAGTTGAGATCATCTTCTTACCAACCTCTATAGCTTCGCCAAAGCGAAACATGAATCCAACTTGGCTTTTGACTCCATTCCTCTCGACGCTTGCCACCATTCTTTCGGCCATCTTCATGTCCAGAGCTATCGGTTTCTCAATGAATATATTCACGCCCTTCTCAGCAGCTAACTCAACCTCGTCCTTATGGGCGAATGGAGGTAGGCAGATGCAAAGTATATCGAGCTGAACATTCCTGAGCATCTCATGGAAATCTTGGTACACTTCACCCTTCCCGGCAGAGTACATTTGGTTGAAGGCATTGGCCGCATCAAGCCTTATGTCGCAGTATGCGACAAGTTTGATGTCTTTAAGCTTAGATAGGATTGTTGCGTGCGTACTTGCTATTCCTCCACATCCAAGTATCGCGGTTCTTAAAGGACTTGACATGGGCTATCTCCCAGCTCCATTGGCGTCATCCACATCCTTAAAAGCAACTCGGACCTTATTCCATAATACCACAACTAGCTTGAGCTGACAAATCTGTGGATCGATGCCGCTGCCTTCTTGCCAGCTCCCATAGCGCCAATTACCGTCGCCTCGCCTGTGACTATATCGCCACCTGCCCAAACGAGGTCCTTGGTGGTCTTCCCCGAGCTGTCAACCGTAACTACCGTCCCGTCTTTTCGAACTTCCAATCCGGGGATGCTATTTGCAAGTATTGGATTTGGACGCTGACCGATCGCCACTATGACGGTATCAACCTTTATTTGAAAATTTGAGCCTTTGACAGGGGTTGGGACCCTTCTACCAGTTTCATCCAGATCGCCAAGCATCATCTTGATGCACTCTACAGATCCAACGCGACCTGTTGGCGTCGGAATGTACCTTACAGGTAAAGTCAGAATTTGAAAGCGTACGCCCTCCTCCTTGGCATTCCTGACCTCTTCGATCCTTGCTGGCATCTCAGCCTCCGAACGTCTGTAAATGACACAAACATCTTCAGCGCCAAGCCTAAGAGCTGTCCTCGCCGCATCCATCGCAACATTTCCAGCTCCAATCACAGCCACAGTCTTTCCTACCCTTATCGGCGTTTCATATTTTGGAAACATGTACGCCTTCATCAAATTGGTTCGAGTAAGGAATTCGTTCGCTGAGTAGATGTCATTCAAATTTTCTCCAGGGATCTGCATGAAGCGAGGTGAGCCTGCACCCGTAGCGATGAAAACAGCTCTATATCCCATACTGAAAATTTCGTCGATAGTGAGTGTCTTTCCAACTACGATATTCGTCTCAATCCTGACGCCAAGTTTTTTCACATATTCTATCTCCGCCTCGACAATGGCTTTGGGCAACCTAAACTCTGGAATACCATATGTCAGTACCCCCCCGGGTTTGTGAAGTGCCTCGAAGATCGTTACATCATGTCCAAGTTTTGCAAGGTCTCCGGCAGCCGTCAAGCCAGCTGGCCCAGATCCTATGATGGCAATCCTTGTGCCTGTGGCAATTGGCGAGATCGTCGACTCAGCTCCCCTTTCAAGCTCTAGGTCTGCTACGAAACGCTCAAGCGCCCCTATGGCTACTGGCTCCCCCTTCCTTCCGAGCACACACTTCGCCTCACACTGGTCCTCTTGGGGGCAAACTCTTCCACTCACAGCTGGCAGGTTGTTCTTCTCCTTGACTATCCTTATCGATTCGTTAAAATCTCGCTCTACGATCTTATTGATGAAGTGAGGAATATCCACACCAACTGGACATCCTTCAACACATCTAGGACTTTTACATTGCAAGCACCGTTTGGCTTCTTCAAAAGCCTGCTCAATGTCATAGCCAAGTGCGACCTCCTTGAAATCGCGTATCCTTTCCTCAGCTGCTCGCTTTGGCATCTGCTGCCTCTTTGCTGTTCTTCTGGCTTCAGAGGCCATCTTGATTTCCCATCTCCAGAATCTGTGAAGCTAATTTTTCTTCTTCTGAATACATCTTGAGCCTCGAAAGAAGATGGTCGAAATCAACTAGATGGGCATCGAAGCTTGGCCCATCCACACATGCAAATTTCGTTTCTCCACCAACGATGACCCTGCAACTTCCACACATTCCTGTCCCATCAACCATGATCGGATTTAAACTGACGATCGTCTTTATCCCATATCGACGCGTGAGATCTGAGATCGATTTCATCATAATCGCTGGCCCTGCAGCGATGACAAGGTCCAGCTTCTCACCCATTTCTATTACCTCCTCTAGCATCTGCGTAACAAACCCCTTCCTCCCTACAGTTCCGTCGTCGGTAGTGATGAAAAACTTATCACTAACACTTTTCATCTCCTCCTTTAGGATGAGCAACTCTCCGCTTCTGGCTCCTATTATTGACACAACACAGTTGCCAGCTTCCTTCAGGGCCTTTGCCTCTGGATAGATGAATGCGGTTCCGATCCCACCACCAACTACAGCTATAGTACCGAACCTTTTGATTTCGGTTGGTGTTCCCAAAGGTCCAACCACATCCGAAATCAAATCCCCCTCCCTCAACCTTCCAAGGCGCCTGGTCGTCCTTCCAACTTCCTGGAAGATAAGCGTCAAACTACCCTTGTCCTCGTCGATAGCTGCGGGAGTCAAGGGAATTCTTTCTCCATACTCATCGATCCTTATCATAACGAACTGACCAGGCCGAATCTTGGCAACCATGCGAGGTGGGAACTCAACCTCGATCATATGTATGTTTGGCGCAAGCTGCTTCTTTGCAACAATCCGGTGCAACGGTATTACCCCCTGCCATATTTTCAAGATTGGTTGCTCAACTGGAATTTGGTCAGCTTTTCTGTCTTTCTATTTAGGGGAGATACTTTGTAAGCGCAGCAGTAATGGGAAAAGAACAGATAGCTGTTAAGAAACCGAGAAAGCTTGCTACATCATTCAAGCAATGTATGCTCCTAGAATCCACAAGTAGATACATTCGCGCAATCTCTCTAAGAGTCGTTCTGCAGTCTGCTGGAAGCTAAAGTAAATAGCTATAGCTTAATACTTCGCCTTGACCAAATCCATTCCAATATTGGTTTAAGCTCCATAGCTATAGGATTTTTTTCCTCAAGTTCATATAAACTAACAGCCTCGTAGTTCAGCCTCCTTACCAATCCTATGTCAATTAAAAGTTCGAGTTGCTGGTTGATGCTCCTTTGGGGTGCACCGGTTTCTTTCCAGATTCTGTATCTTGTGGATGGTCCCCTGTTTGCAAGGACACATAATATCTTTAATCTCGTTGGGTTGCTGAGAGCATTAATGAGCTCCAAGAACAATTTCAGTCCTCTGGTAATCTCGCCAGCCAGTTATCGATCGCCATCAGCGTGGTCCCCACCAAACCAACTCTTTCATCCAGAATATCTATGAGACCTTCGAAGTTCAATCTCTTGAAGCACTCAAGTTCCTCAACGCGAACTCGCTGCAATCTGTCAAATCTATCCATGATCTTGGACATTGGGACATATGCTTCATCAGCCTCACTGAAAACTTGTGCTATGGCTCTTATTGCTGCAATGTGGTTAGAAGATAATGTGGATAAGTCGCCCAGGTCAACTATCTTGTCGATTCTTGCTTGGGCCCTTCTAACACATTCAGGCGAAATGTGATCGGCGCCATCATATTCTGCCTCAAGTCCAGAAGCTTGAAGTAGTTCGATTCCATATCTGGCTGAACCAAAGCCAAACCTCTCCACAATTCTAGAGATCATTAGAATGACATCGAAATGGATCGAGCCTTCCTTGAACGCTTCATTCACCCTATCCAATAGAATGTCACTCATCTCCCTAAAGTTGTAAGGGTCGAAGACAATGGAAAGTTTCGTTATTGCCGATCTAGCCCAATGTTCCAAAAGATATTTCGATATGTCCTCCATTCCAATTATGAGCAACGCGATTCCGCTACCTTCCTTGGGAAAGGCATCAGACAATCTCATCAACTCATAAAGTATTTCAGGACCACATTTTTTCACAAACTGATCGAAATCGTCAAGGACTAATAATAGGAATTCCGATCTCTCTCCTAGATATCTGTACGCAGCTTGGAGCAGTTCAGAAGCGCCAAATCCTCTCGTACGCACATCCGGCATGATTCTGCCGACCAGCATCTGGACCAACCCAAAATCTGAGGAAGCATACCTGCAGTTAATATGAACGTACCTAAGCTTTACGCCGTTCTCTTTAGCGATGCTCTGCAGCTGCATAACAGCCTTTCTAGCTGTAATGGTCTTACCAGTGCCACTGGCGCCAGAGATCATAACGTTCTTGGTGGCAGCTCCTTCAGACAAGACAACTGGAGCCAGCATCCTAACCAATTCTTCTTCATGTTTTTCCCTATGAGGAAGGCGATATGGAAGGTAGTCGATACTTAGCTTTTCTAGACCGTTCGCCTTGAAGATGGTATGTCTATGTTCCACCTAACAGCCCTTCCATTTACTTGCATATACAATATATCAACCTATGGTAGCCTAGAAAAGCAGTTAAAAGCATCGAGCTCCCTTAATACGGTGCCGAGGTTGCTGCTTGATGGTCCAGGAACTTGAGAGGGTTACAAAAAAACTGGGTATTAAAGAGGACTCCGAACTTGGTTTGCCAGTTCATGAAAGGACAACGCTGCCTTTGACCCTGTGGTACGATCACGAAAAGGAGAAGCTCATATTGCTCGATCAAAACAAGCTACCATTCGAGGTGACAACATGGGAGACACAAGATTGGAAGGAGGGAGCCATTAAGGGAATCAAGGAGATGACCGTAAGGGGATCTCAGGCAATAGGGATCGCAGGCGCCTACTGTGTGCTTCTGGCAGCATGTCGATTCTCAAAGGAAAACGATTTCCTTAAGAAGCTTTTCGAAGCAGCCAACTTCATCGGAAATGTCAGACCTACGGCAGCTCCACTTTCTTGGGCAGCAGGAGAGTGTGCAATGGCTGCAAAAAAAGCATTTGAAGACGGGGCAGAACCATCGGACATAGTTGAAGCTGTCCGTGATAGGGCAGACCAGATAATGGCTGATGATCTTGTACTGAACTACTTCCTGAGGAAGGAGGGAATAAAGTTACTGAATGGAGGAGATGTTGTCATGACTCACTGCAACGGAGGAAGCCTTTCCTCCACGCTCATGGGTCACGCACTTGGCATACTCGAAGAGGCATATGTAAATGGGTTGGATCTTACAGTAATATCCAAGGAGACACGACCTAGGAGCCAAGGGTATAGGTTGACCGTGTGGGAGTTAAATCGAGCAGGTGTTCCTGTAATAATCATTACAGATAATATGATTTCAATATCTATGGAAAAGTTTGGGGTCAGCATGGTGCTTCTGGGAGCTGACAGGGTCTCTGCCGATGGATCTGTTGCAAACAAAGTTGGTTCAGTAGATATCGCGAGGATTGCAAAGGACTACAATGTCCCATTTTACTTTGCCACATCGTACACTACAGTTTCTCCTGAAATCGGAGATGGAAAATCGATACCTATAGAGGAGAGGTCGACAGATGAGATAACAGAGCCTTACAGGCTTTTGGCAAAGGAGCTTAAGGCTAATCGCAAGATATCGAGTTCTGCGCTTGACGAATGGCCTCCCACTGCTCGAATATGTGAAGTAAGGCCAATCAGGGGCCAAATCAAACTGTTCAATCCAGCTTTCGACGTTACTCCACCAAATCTGATAAGTGGAATAGTGACCGATTTGGGGTACTTCCTGCCAGAACAGATTTCTACTCTGACGAGGGAAAAAATGGCTCTACTTGCTAGAGAAAGGATTTCGAGCTTCCTAGCCAATTAGAAAGGTCTTTGCATTGGGAATCGACCGTATGATGGAGAAAGCTATCAAGCTTGTGAAGCAAAGCAGAGTATACAGGACAGACATTGACCAGTACGAGGTCATAGGTGACCATGGAACATACAGGGTTGTCAAATCCCCCGATGGCACGCTACATTGTAGTTGCCTCGGTTTCCAGCAAAGAAAAAAATGTTCCCATGTAGGAGCTGTTGTCATCTTCGAGTCAAGGCGCAGAGAAAAAAACGAATGGTGGAAATATTAGAGATTTTACTACACGTCCTTTAGTATCTCTTTTGCTAATCTTATCGAATCCTGTGGGCCTTTCATCAAAATGTCGGTTGCAGATACCTTCATCTGGAGTTCAGCTGGAATCTTGACGAGGTCTATGTCTGAAGGGTGGACATAAATCTTCGATGCCATGCCGTAATAGAAACGTGCTATTCCAAGTGACGATACCTCCAATCCTTCTGCCTGCATCATCCTTTCGGAGGGGCCGCTAACAGCCCTGTTGCATATGATTGGAGAAACAACTACCACTTTATCCATGCATGATTTCAGAGCTTTCCTTATGGCCTCTATTGAGAGTATGGGGCCAATCCCTGCTATAGGGTTACTTGGGCCTATGACCACTAAGTTGGCATCGAGTATCGCCTTAAGGACATCTGGTCCAGGCTTCGCTTCCTTGGATCCTTCATAGAATGTATCAATTACTGATGGCAAACATTTTTCCCTTACATAATATTCATTGAACGTCAGCACCCCTTTTTCTGTTACTACCTTCGTCTGAACTTTGTCATCCGACATCGGTAGAACTTGGCTGCCTACCCCCAGTGCTGAAGCAAACCTAGAGGTCACTTCTGTTAGCGAAAGACCTTTTTTCAGAAGTGCTGTCCTTATGATGTGTAAAGCAAGATCTTTATCTCCAAGTTGGAACCAAGTTTCCCCGCCTAGCCTGCCAACTTCCCCAAGGCAGTTGAAGGTATCGTTGTATCTTCCCCAGCCCCTCGCTTCGTCCAAAAGTCCTGATAGTTGATAAAGTATAGAGTCCACATCGGGGCTCACATAAAGCCCCAAATGTTCGAAATCGTCACCCGTATTAACTATTATGGTAAGGTCCTTTGGTGCGATGATGCGAGATAAACCGGCGATGAGTTTCCTTCCACCCGTCCCGGCTGAAAGTACAACGACCTTTACCATAGTTGGCTCAGCAACATCCAAGTAATAAACAGATGGACTTTTAATGCCTTCGCCTAAGCGCATTTCCATATAAACCGATTTGAAATTTACAATCAACTACCCAGAATCCAGCTGACCCGTATTTCCCCCTCATTTTATATCATGCTCCCATCGACATATGTGAGAACGATTCAGTTTTTGAAACAATGGATCAGCGCCTTTTTTGTAAAGAGGTGGTCTGTTAATGAGCTTATTTCGGTTCAAAACAGGTGATTCTGCTCCATTTAAATATCGACCACCATCTTATGCCAATTCTACATGCACACGGAAGACTTTTATTCACTCTCTAAGGCGGAGAAGAGAAGCGAATGACCACCGTGGCCTTGATTGGATCGCAAAAAGAAGCTGAAGAGAAGGAGTCCTCTAGCTTTGACATTTTAGTAGATGGTGAGAAGTTGGGAGTCGGTACGGTTTACTACGCAAGCGAAGAAGAAGTCAAGGCATTCAGGAAATACCTTAAGAAAAAGATTAAACAGGGGGATGCTTTTAAAATAAAGATCGTTTTGGGGAAGGTTCCTGATGGGCCTGTTCTACTTAAGATAAGGGATAAGTTTCTAGCAGAATTCCCGATGTGCGATGCCTCTCGAATCCTGTTCTTGAGTGGGGAAGGAGATAAGGCAGTTCCATTGACGGATGGTAAGAAGTTGGAGGAGAAGATAATTGGAAGCTGCTAGAAAGTACCTCATAATGGCTATTCTGGCAGCTGTCCCAATCATAATCTTCGCTCCAGGGCTTATCGTATACTATCCTTACGAAATAACTATGATTACAACCCAAAAAGAGAACTCCAACCCCCTATGGGGCGGTCACCTTAATAATAGCATAATCTTCCTGTCGCCAAATTCTTTCAAGGTTCTACCATCAATTGAAGGGGATTTCCTCCAACCATCAAATAAGCGAAATTACAAACTTGTAGGAGACATATCATCAAATGCCTCGATAGTCTTTGCCATACTGAGCAACGATAGCTTCCATGAATTCTTGAGGAACTCGTCAGCTCCAGTCGAATCGCTATTAAGGAGGGATATAGCAGCAGGACAGACTGAACATTTTTCAGTTCCAATCACAGACAATGGCTTTTACTACTACATCTTCGTGTCCAATGAAGCTTTCCAAAATTCAATGATTACGTTCAATCTAAACGAAACTTGGTCATACGATGTTATTACTCCAGACCTGAGATTCAGCATTATGAAAGGTGTTGTCCCTCCCGTTGCTGTATTTGGAGGTGCATTGGTTATGGCAATATCTCTTATGAAGCTTAGGAAAATTGCTTCAGAAATTCCGGAGTCGCAAGTTGGCCAGCAGCAATTGGGGACATAGTCCTCATGAGGTTTCTGAGGAGATTCGCTGAACCATACAGAACCATCATAGAATTCGCTCTGGTCATTTTCTGCGTAGCATTAGTATGGCAAACTTTTTGGTTTTCGATGAGCATGCTGTTAAGGACGAACCACCCTTTGGTCATAGTGGCGATCGATATGTCTCCTTGGTACATTACAAGCATGACGCCTACGCTGACCGCTGGAGATATCTTGGTCATGGAAGGCGTCGACCCATCAACCCTTAAGGCCAGCACGCCAATGCACCAAGATGGAGATGTGATAGTCTTCAAGCACCCATACCAGAGCCACCAGGAATGGAGTTGGTGGCAGCTTAAGATGGTCGAAGAACCAGACCTAATAGTCCATAGGGTGGTGGCGAAATGGATTTCAGGCAACAGCACCTACCTTCGTACTAAAGGCGACCACAACCTGTCAGAGGACCCTTACACGATATCTGGAGACCAGGTTGTGGGCAGGTGGACCGGGATAAAGATTCCTCTCATCGGCCTTATTTTCCTTGCGGTTCAAGATGCCACGGGCAAAATTGTCGTTCTTATTCTTTTGGCATTAATGCTCTTCTATGAGGTCTATTCCTCGACGAAGAGACCGGACAACAAACCAAAATAGCGTCTCCCTAAAGCTTATCTACCATATGTTGGCAGCGCCTCGGTTAAGTAGTGGTGATGTGTTGAAACTGATCATAGTTGACGACTACAAAGAGATGAGCAGGAAGGCAGCCTCGATAGTTGCAGAAGAGCTAAGAAAGAAAAAGAATCTGGTGCTTGGCCTGGCCACGGGTGGTACCCCACTTGGTCTATACAGCGAGCTGATCAGAATGCACAAGGAGGAAAAACTTGATTTTTCTCAAGTTAAGACTTTCAACCTTGACGAATACTTGGGTCTTGATCCAGATAACGAACAGAGCTACCACTACTTTATGTTCCACAATTTCTTCAATTATGTGAATATAGACAAAAAGAATGTCCACATACCCGACGGAAAAGCAAAGGATCCAAAGGCCTTTTGCATTGAGTATGAGAGGTTGATTAAAGAAGCTGGTGGGATAGACCTCCAGATATTGGGGATTGGTTCGAATGGCCACATAGCTTTCAACGAGCCTGGCTCGCCTATCGACTCTAGGACAAGAGTTGTTGACCTCTCGGAGCAAACCATAAAGGATAATACACGATTCTTCAAGAACGAGAGCGAGGTTCCGCGCAAAGCCATCTCGATGGGCATTGGTACAATAATGGAAGCAAAGAAGATCATACTTCTAGCAAGCGGAAAGAACAAAGCCGATGCCATCGCCAAGACCGTGGAGGGTAAACCAACCGAGGAGGTCCCAGCATCCCTGCTCCAAAAACATCCGGATGTAACCATAATAATTGACAAGGAAGCTGCTTCAAAATTAAAAAGCCATTCATAAAGACTTCAGACATAAGCCTCGCGTATGAGCGATGGGCAATTTTGAACCTGCCCATTCATATCTCCAACATTCCATGATCGGTTAGAAAGAATATGGAGCAATATGAGTGTGGCATTGGACTGAATGCTATAGATCTCAAAGACCACGCCTAAGCATCCTTCTTGCTCGACCTGTCACCGAATTCAATGACTTAGTAGGGCTAGAGGTACATTAGCATTTCTTTTAGGCTATCACTAAGAATATGAACAGTTATCTTGATCTAACGAAGTACTTAGCGATGGTCCATAAGGGAGAAGAAGAGCAAAGCAGTACAAAGGTACGAAGATCGAGTGGCAAGCAGCTCTAGATTGACTATAATCATTTCACAGATCCTCCTGTGAACCTTGATCAAGAGGCTATTCAGGCTGATGAACAGATCTCAGCTACGATCGCTCCTGTCTTTTTCAAGATGTCCTCAGTCCTCAATTCAAGAAGTCTCTTCTTGCTTCCTCCTCCACAAAAGACCGTTTCGAAATTTAGGAGACATGAGTCGAATACAACCCTCATCCTTATCTTGTGGCCGATCGATGGAGTTCCACCAGGAGGATATCCAGTAACATCTTCGCTTTTATTTGGGGCTAAAAGCGAAACGTTCTTTACTTTTAGGGCTTCAGCAGCTGCCTTCAGATTAACCCTCCTGTCTCCAGGAATGATCAGCAAAACATACTCTCCATCGCTTGTCTGGCAAGCAAGGTTCTTTGTAATCCTATGCAGCTCTATCCCAGTGGCCTGAGAGGCATCCTTCGTGTGCACGGTCTCCTCCTTCTCTATGAATCTGTGCCACACCTTCTCCGCATTGAGGTATTCCTCTAATTGGCTCACTCTGTTGATCGACCTCTTCCCGATGGGCATCCAGAGGATGAAATAAAGCTACTTGAGGTGCCCCCTTGTAAGGGGAGCGAAGAACTCAAATAGCAGAGAAACACCACTACTTGCAATCCCTGGTTAATGCGATGAGCTCAGACGATATTCTGGAAGAGATAGGAGACGAGCTGACGCCAGAGCAGAGGTTCGAGCTCACGACTAGGGTACCGAAGGAGTTTGAGAAGAAGTTTTTGGAGCAAAAGCTTGCCGAGCTAGGAACAAAGGCCTACGAGTTGCACAAGTCTGGAAGGCTTCACGAAGAAGCCGAGATCAGAAGGAGGATGGAACAGATCCGTCAAGTACTCCGTAGGCTTTCCCAGTAGTCAAGCACCATGGCCAGAAGCGTTTAAATTCACTAATCTACCGAATCCCGCTTCGGACGAAACTTGGTCAGTAATGTCGAGCTCTGGGATTCAACTCTCAGAGAGGGTGAGCAACAACAGGGAGTCCACTTCAGCTTGGAGGAAAAAAAGGAGATCGGATGGACTTTATTCGAAAGTGGTCTGGCACAGACCTTGGAGATCCACTGCTACGAAGGCTATACTTCTAAGGAGGCTTACGAATTGGCCAAGGAATTCGGTCCAGAACGTGTGGTTCTCCATCATAGGTCATTGGCTTCCGATATAGATGTTTCAAAGGGTTGCGGTGCTCCCATAGCCATGTATCTGGGTATATCTGACATTCACCTTGCTACAATGCATCTCACAAGGGAAGATGCTATTGAGAAGATAGACAAAGATCTAAGGTACGCAGAAGAAGTCGGCGTTAGGGTTAGGAAATTCACCCTTGAGGATGCAACAAGAGCAGATCTAGGAACCCTGAAGGAGGCAGCAAGGAGAATCGAGAAGGCAGGGGCCGAAACCTTGTGCATAGCCGATACAGTAGGCTCAGCCTTCCCTGATGAGTACAGGCGCCTTATCGAGGAAGTTGGAAAAGGATTGGACATTCCAATATTGGCACACTGCCACAATGACCTGGGACTCGCTCTCGCCAACTGTCTATCAGCCTATCAGGCTGGGGTTAGGAAGTTCAACGTATCTGTACTAGGGCTTGGCGAAAGATGTGGTATAACTAGGACCGAGGATTTGGCAACCGCTTTCAGAAAGATGGGTCTTGACATCAGAACAGAGGCTTTGAGAGATGTCTGCGAAACGGTAGCGAAATTTTCAGGCATTAGGCCAAATCCTCACGATCCCGTAGTGGGGGACAATGCATTCTCCCATAAGGCAGGGGTTCATGCGAGGAAGATCCTTGAAAATCCTGCTGCCTACGAGCCATATTCGCCCGAGATCGTTGGAAGGTCGAGAAGCATCATTCTTTCAGGACTATCTGGCAAGAGCAACGTTTTAATTAAGTTGAAAGAATATGGTATAACGGAAGTTCGAGACGACTTATTGGAGAGGTTGACAGAGGAGATAAAGAAGCGTGCCTATGATTCGAGGTACGATATCTCAGATAGTGAATTCGAGGAGATAGCATCAAAGATTTTGAACATTAAGGAGGTCGATCTCGCCAGGCGTAGAAAATTTCCAAGATCTACAGAGGTTATCGTTTTCGTGGACGTGAAGCCCGACCACACGGCAAAAGTTGCAAGAAGCATAAGAAAGGAGATCCGCGAGGCTGGGAGCATTGCTGAGATTACAGGAGAGTACGACCTTTTAGTAAGTGTAAAGACCGGCTCAATATCCTTGGCGGATCACTACGTGGACCAAATAAGGGCGATCGATGGAGTCGATAAGACGCTGACATCTTTCGTACTTAAGAGGTGGCGTTAGCCTTACTTCAGGACAATTACCTTTTCGCCAACGCTGAACTCTCGGATATCTGACGATAACCTAACAATACCTTTTCCTTCGTCCGCAACCTTGGCCCTCGCCACCTTGATCCTAGCCTGCCTGCCAGCTGGCAATCCAAAGCGCGGCATGGCAGTCACCAATACCTCCTCCCCCTCCTTAACTTGTAGTATTGCCATTGTTGCGCTATCGAGCCTTATGCAGGATATGTCGCCCTGATAAGGTGGCGCAACGACGAACTGAACCTCCTTGGGCATCTTCGTTTAAACCTCCTTAGCACTACTTCTATTCCTTAAGGCTTTTTCTATTATATCCGCTGCCTGTTCGTAGCTCCATGCACCCGTATTTATAATCAGATCGTAAAGGCTTGGATCCAGCCAGTCTACCTTCCACAGGCGCCTGACAAGCTGAGCCCTGTCATCATCGCTAACCCTCGTCGCCTCCTGAGCCCTCTCGTAGCTAATATCCCTCCTCTGCGCGATGTGGTATGCCCTAACGTACTCTGGAGCTATGAGTAGGACCTTCAGGGTAGCGGGCTCTAGAAGAACCATGAAAGCTGTTCGTCCTTCTATGATAATCTTTTCAATGTGCTTGTCACGTATGAAACCCGACACAAGGCTAGAGAGTGATTCGTCAAGCTCCACCTCGCCGGAAGTCGCCTTGGTAGCAAGCTGAGTGAAAG
>Ga0078972_1005352_pt1 | contig 32774 bp, 15 predicted proteins | sample YelNatPaOPGAMG01_FD_67568 | JGI IMG/M metagenome (GOLD analysis project Ga0078972, IMG submission 67568) | Hot spring thermophilic microbial communities from Obsidian Pool, Yellowstone National Park, USA - OP-RAMG-01 (SPADES assembly) (version 2) | ecosystem: Environmental > Aquatic > Thermal... | reverse complement strand
GGTCCGTCGCCGCCGGCGCACCCGTGGAGGGTGGAGGGACCGCTTATTCTAGGCAAGGCTGGGTCTGGCGCCCGAAGGGCGGCGGAGGGCCTGTGGACGGAGCGCGGCCACGCTGGCGTGGACGCGCCCGTCAAAGGCTCCCATCGCCGCGCCAAAGGCGCGGCCGAGACCCAGCCGTGGTTCGAAGCCGGCAGGGCAGTCTATTTTGGACAGGCATGAGGGGGGGTTCTTCCTTCGATCGCGGAGTGGGGGGGCTAGCGGCTCCCTTCGGGCGGGCTCTCCGGCTCGGCGGGTGGAGCCTGGAGGGACGGGTGGCTCTCCCCCGAAAAGTCCTGCGGCGCCGATTCCGCGGCCGCGTGCCCGGGTGGTGGTGCCGAGGGTTGCTCGGGTGCGGTGCCGGCGGCGCTCGCCGGGGCAGCCTCGGAGAAGAAACGCCACTGGTCGCCGAACTGCTCCAGAAAGGCCAGCGAGTAGGCCCTCATGAAGACGAAGATCGGAAGGAAGACGACCGAGCTGATGTAGGGCAGGCCAGCGATGCAACAAGTGACGCAGGTTCCGAACAGGATGATGACCCCCGCCGCGAGGGCCAGGAAGAGCTTCAGGAGGTAGAAGAGCAGAAAGGCGCCGGTCCGGCCGGGCAGGAGCTCTTCGCGGAAGGCGCGAACGCCGGCCATCACGGTGATCTCCCTCTTGGCCATCACGGGCACCACGAAATCGCCGAGTACCAGGTTGATGATCAGGAGAACGAGGGCCAAGGGGATCACCAAAAGGATGAAGAGGGTGGCAGCGAGCAGGGCTCCCCCCTCGAAGAGGCCGGCGCGGATGGAGGGCCAGGCGATGAAGAGGCAGAGGGCCGAAACGGCCGCGGTCGCCGCGAGGCCCGCCAGACCCAGCAGAAAACGCAAGAGGAAGAGGCTGTTGCCCAGCCTCCGGAAGCGGTGCCACGGTTCCGCCACGGCGCCCCGGTTGTGTGCCACACCGTCCAAAAACATGAATTGGCCGCGGCTGCCAAGCCACTGCAAGAGAGCGCCGAAGACCACGCCGAGAAGCAGAGCCAAGGTGCCGATGGCAACGATGAGGGTCAGGTGGCTCACAGCCCAGGCGGAGAAACGGTCGAAAGAGGGAGGCAGGGGCCTGCTTCCACGCAGGAAGGGGTTACTTCGGAGGTTGGCCACCCCGCCGCCCGGCCCTCCTTCGCTTAGGGCGGCCAGGAAGGCGCAGAAACCGAGGACGAACCACTTCTTCAGGTCGAAGGGTGAGAAACAGATGCGCACGGTATGGTGCAGGGCGCTCTCGACGGCATCCAGGACGGACACGCTCCGATCACTCGCCATGGGTTTTCTCCTGTCGCCGGCGGCCGCCTCAGCGAGGCCGGTTCCTTCTCTCACGGCCCGGCCCCGAGGATGACACCACCGGTGGACTGCTCACCCAGCATATCCCGCGGCAGGGACCGAAACAAGCTCTGCGGCACTTCCATGGCGGGGGCTTCTGGCCTACAGTAGGGTTTCGGTGAGGCGAGAGGAGGAGTGGCACATGGAAAAGGTGCGCTTTGAGGCCGCGGGCGGGATCGGGCGGATCCTCCTGGACGACGGCAAGGTCAACGCCATGGACGGGGAGTTCTTCACCGAGCTGAACCTTGCCCTGGACCGGGCCGAGGGGGAAGGGGTACGGGCGCTCGTGGTGCGGGGCCGGGAGGGTTTCTTCTCCGCGGGTCTCAACGTGAAGCTGCTCCCCTCGCTGGGGCCGAAGGAGCTGGATGGATTGGTGGATGCTTTCGCGCGCACGATCCTGCGGGTGTTCACCTTCCCTTGCCCCACGGTGGCGGCCTGCACGGGCCACGCCATCGCTGGCGGGGCGCTGCTCGCCTTCGCCTGCGATCTTCGCTTCATGCTCGATGGCCCCTTCAAGGTGCAGATGAACGAGGTGGCCGCCGGGCTCGCCCTGCCCTCCTGGGCGCTCCTCGTGGCCCAGACGGCCATCCCTCCCCGGCGCCACGCCGAGCTTCTGCTCCACGCCAGGGCCTGTTCGCCCGGACAGGCCGTGCAGTGGGGGCTCTTTGCGGGGGCACCGGCCACGCCTGAAGCGCTCGATGAGGCCGCCTCCGGGGCGGCTCGGGAACTACTCGCACTCGATGGCACCGCCTACGGGGAGACCAAGCTCCGGATGCGGACCGAGGCGGTCGAGCGCGTCCTGGCGCTCCTGCCCTCCGAACGTCCAAATCGCCTGCCCTTCAGGGGATGAGGATGGGGACGCAAGCATCTCGGCGCTCCCTCGCTCTCCCGCGCTAGAGGAGCCTTCCGTGGCGGAAAACAAGGCGCGCATCGCCGCCATCGACCACTTCCGCGGCCTAACCATCCTGTTCATGGTCCTCGTCAACTTTTTGGACGGCGCCGTGCACGTGTGGCCCATGCTGAAGCACAGCCCCGACGTGGGGCTCACCCTCACGGATTTGGTGGCGCCTTTCTTCTACTTCGCCATCGGCCTCACCTACGGCCCCTCGGTCAGGCGCCGTATCGCCAAGGTGGGCCGCGACGCGGCCATGCAGCACCTCTTCGAACGTTACGCGGCCATCCTGGGTCTGGGCTACCTCATCTCGGCGGTGGGCCACGTGGTGGGCATACCTCAGGGCGGCCAGTACTGGGGCGTCCTCCAGGCCATAGGAATGGCGGGTCTCGTGGCCATCCCCTTCATCCTGCTGCCGGCCTGGGTGCGGGCGCTCTCGGGGCTGATCCTGCTCCTCGCCTACCACTTCCTCCTCTACGACGGCTGGCTCTCCATCGTGAAGGCGGCTTCCCACGGAGGCATCCAGGGGGCGACGGCCTGGTCGGCCATGCTGCTTTTGGCCACCGCGCTCGGTGATCTCTACGCCGACGAGCGGAACCGGCGGTGGCTTCCCTGGGCGGGGTTGTTGCTGGTGGCCGCGGGGGTTGCTTTGGCCCCCCTCTCGCCCGTGAGCAAGGCGAGGGTCTCCCCCACCTATGTGCTCGTCAGCACAGGCCTGGGCGCGCTGGTCTTCTGGGGCTTCCACCGGGCCGAGCGTCTGCTCGCGAAGGGTCCTCGGCTGCTCGCCGCCTGGGGGCGGAACCCGCTCTTCCTCTATCTCCTGCAGTTCGGGATGCTGGGCCCCTTCTACGTCCTGCTGGGGGATGCCCTCTACGCTCAAGCGCCGGGCTGGCTCCTGGCCCTGGAAGATGGGGCCGTCCTTGCGGTGCTGAGCGCCGTTGCGCTGGCTCTGGACCGGAGGGGATGGACGTGGAGCCTGTGAGGCCGGCCCCTTCCGGCACGCTCCCTTGGGGCAAAGAGGCTCCTCGCCGGCGGCCGTGGGGGCACCACTTTTCGAAGGACTCGCATGTCCGTGAGAACCGGAGCTGAAGCAAAGGGGAACGGCGCCCCCACCGTCAAAAACCTGGGCCGGGCCGTCTTCAAAGACCTGCAAAGGGGTGGTCTGAGCCGGACCCTCAGGCGGGACATGGAGGAGCTCTATGAGTTCTACCTGGACGAGGCCTCGCGCGAGCGGCTGAAGAACATGGGCCGCCTCCGGCGCTGGATTAAGGTCGCCGGCTGGCTCATGAGGAGCCTCATCCTGAGGCTGCCCCCGGCCCGGAGGCTCCTGCTCCTGGTGGCCTTTCTGCTCCTCTTTTTCAACGACGTTTCGATCGACACCGGCCGCGTGAACCTCACCCTCAGCACGTCGATCTTCAGCTTCGCGATCGTCCTGGTGATCCTCATGCTCGAACTCAAGGACAAGCTCCTGGCGCGGGACGAACTGGAGGCCGGGCGCGCCGTGCAGCTCGCCCTCCTGCCCCGCGACAACCCCCTCCTGGCCGGGTGGGAGACCTGGCTCTTCACGCGGCCCGCCAACGACGTGGGCGGGGACCTCGTGGACTATCTCTCGCTTCCCGCCGGCGGACTGGGGCTCACCCTCGGGGACGTCTCGGGCAAAGGGCTCCCGGCCGCCCTGCTGATGGCCAAGCTCCAGTCCACCCTGCGCGCCCTGGCCCCTGAGTGCGAAGGCCTCGCCGAGCTGGGCCGGCGCGTCAATCAGATCCTCTGCCGGGACGGCGTCCCCGGCAAGTTCGCCACGCTGCTCTACCTGCGGGTGGCCCCAGGGGACGGGGAGGTAAGGCTGTTGAACGCGGGCCACATGCCGCCGCTGGTGCTTCAGGAGGGCCAGGTCCGCACCCTTCAGCCCGTGGCCAAGCCCCTCGGTATTCTCCCCGAGGCCGAGTTCGTGGAGCAGCGCATGGAGCTCGCCCAGGGAGACCTGCTGGTGGCCTATTCGGACGGCCTCACCGAGGCCCGGAGCCCGCGGGGCGAGTTCTTTGGGGAGGAGCGCCTGACGGCCCTCTTGCCCGGTCTCGCGGGCCTCAGCGCCGAGGAGGCGGGCCGTCGCCTCCTGCAGGAGGAGGCGGCCTTCGCGGGGGACGGCCGTCCCTTCGACGACTTGTCTTTGGTGGTTCTCAGACGGGTGGTGTGATGAAGCCCAGGCTCACTCAGGGATGCAGGCCGGCGAGCGCCTTCAGGAAGGCCAGAACCTCGGCCGTGTCCGCGAGCGCGTAGCGCGCCGCGGTATGCCTCTCATCTTTGAGATCGCGGACCACGACGCCCAGGCCGAGGCCCTCGATGGCGCGAAAGGCGTCTTCATCGGTGAGGTCGTCCCCCACGTAGACGGGCAGGACGTCCAGGCCGTTCAGCCCGAGCTGTTCCAGCATCCAGAGCAGGGCCTTGCCTTTGTTCCAATCCACTCGAGGCTGAAGGTCGTACACCATCTTCCCGTCGCTCCTGCGGAGCCCCGGGAGGGCGCAGAGCACCTCCTCGACGGCCCGGATGACCACCGGCAGGTTGCCTTCGGCCACGTTCCGGTAGTGGGCCGCCACGGAGAAGCGCTTGCGCTCGACGAGAGCGCCTGGAACGCCTGCCAGGCGCTCCCTGAGGAGCCGCTCCGCCTCGTCCACCAGCGGAAGAAAGGCCGGATCCTGCTCGTAGTCGATGCGGCGCCCCTCGGGCCCTTGGATTTCGAAGCCGTGGCTCCCGGCGTAGAAGAGGCTCTCCAGGCCGACCATCCGCTGCACGTCCCGAAGGTCCCGTCCGCTGACAACCGCCACGGTGCATCGCCGGGCCAGGTCTTCGAGCGCCTTCCTCATCTCATCGGAAAGCACCGCCAGCTCCGGGCTCGCCACGATGGGAGCGAGGGTTCCGTCGTAGTCCAGAAAGACCGCCAGGCGCTTGCCCCGGGCGGCGGCCGAGATCTCTTCGAACCGGTCGAGGGCGGAGGGCAAGTGCGAGGTCAGGTGGCCTCCGCCCTTCGGGCTGGCCACGAGGCGCACCTGGGCAAGATCGGAAACGACCATGTCCGCCCCACCCAGCTCCAGCGCCCTCGTCTGTCCCGACCGGTCCACGCCGATGACGAAGCCAAACCCGCCTTTGCGTGCGGCCTGGATGCCGGCCAGGGCGTCGTCCACCACGGCCGTGCGGGAGGGAGAAGTGCCCAGGCGCCGGACCGCCTCCAGGAAGATGGCGGGATCGGGCATCCCGGGAAGATGCAGACCCTCCACGTCGTTGCCGTCCACCACCGCGTCGAAGAGTTGGCGCAGGTCCGCTCGCGCAAGGACGCTCCGTCCGTTGCGGCTGGCGGAGACGACGGCGGTTCGGATGCCAAGGAGGCGAAGGTTCTGAATGAAGACCAGGGCCGAAGGGATGGTCTCTACGCCGTGGCGGCGGAGGAGTTCCAGGTAGATCTCGTTCTTGCGGTTGCCTAGACCGCAGACGGTCTCCGCCTCGGGACCGTCCTGGGGATCTCCCATGGGCAGCTCGATGGAGCGAGAGGCGAGGAAGCTCTCCACCCCTTCATAGCGGGTTTTCCCGTCCAGATACCGGTTGTAGTCCGCGCACGGATCGAAGGGACGGAAGGTCTCGTCCAGCCGAACGGCTCGCCGGCGAAGGTAGTCGTCGAAGAGCTCCTTCCAAGCCGCCGCGTGCACCTTCGAGGTGCGCGTCACCACTCCGTCCAGGTCGAACAGGAAGGCGTCGAAATCGGAAGCGGAAACCTGGTGACGGGCACCCTGACGGGTCATCGAAGCTCCCTCTCCCCGTTCCTCTCCCGCCCGAATTCCGAGGCTCCGGGCGGCCACCCCGGCCGATGTGGAGAACCCGCGCCCTCGATGCCCCGCAAGGAATCGGGGACGGGCCCCTGGCGCGGGGCTCTCCGCTGCGGCAGACTTACTTATAGCCTCATTCGCGACGGGATGCTACGGGGGAGGGCCGAGATCGCCGCGGGATGGGAGTCGCGCCGGTTTGTGCCGGACGGGGAGGGCTCGGGGCGGCCTCTTTCGCCGCCCAAGGAGGCGTGGGTGATCGAGGTGAATGACTGGCTGTCCATCCGGGAGGAGGAGCTGGAGGAGCTGTTTGTCCGGTCTCCCGGGCCGGGCGGGCAAAACGTGAACAAGGTGGCCACGGCGGTCCAGCTCCGGTTCGACGCGGCGCGATCCCCCTCGCTTCCCGAGGAGGTCCGGGCCAGGCTGCTGCGCCTGGCCGGGAAGCGGGCCACCTCGGAGGGGGTCGTGATCATCGAGGCCAGGCGCTTTAGGGCGCGCGAACGCAACCGGCGGGACGCCCTGGAGCGGCTCCTGGCCTTGCTGCGCTCGGCCGCTCGGGTGCCCAAGGCCAGGAGGCCCACCGCTCCGACGACGGCCTCCAGGGAGCGCCGGCTCGCCGGCAAGCGCAGGAGGGGTGATCTGAAACGGCGCCGGGGCGAGCGACCGGATCCGGATTGAGGCGGCCTCGGAGCACCGGGCCGGCCGCTCCGGCGCCGCCGGGCCGGTGGTCGGTGTATAATCACCATCAGGCCAGTCGTCCGAAGCGGGCGGCCGGTGTTTCCCGCGCGCCAGCGATGGAGTGCAACCGGAGAAATTGGATGAACGAGGAGCCGAATCGGCCCGAGCCCACAACCGTTGCTACGGGCCAGGAAGTGAAACCGGGCGAACCCGCCGAGGATGTCGTGGAGCCGGCGGACGCCTTACCGGAAGCAAGTTTGGAACAACTCTCCCCCAGGATACGGGAGGCGGCCGCCCGGGCCGGATGGAGCTCCCTCATGCCCGTTCAGGCCAAGGGGATCCCCTATTTCCTGGCCAAGCGGGACCTCATGGTCCAGTCCCGCACGGGAAGCGGGAAGACGGGAGCCTACCTTCTGCCCATCCTGGAGCGCGTCGACCTCGGCCGAGCCTCCTGTCAGGCGCTGGTGCTCGTGCCCACCCGCGAGCTGGCCCTCCAGGTCTCGCGCGAGGCCGAACTTCTCTGCGGCCCGGCGGGGATGCGCTCCGTCGTGGTCTACGGCGGAGCCGCCTACGGGCCCCAGATCGAGGGCTTCAAGAAGGGGGCGCACCTTGTGGTGGGGACCCCGGGCCGGATTTTGGACCATCTCCTCAAGCGGACCCTCTCGCTGAAGGACCTTCGGATTCTCGTCTTCGACGAGGCCGACCGGATGCTCTCCATGGGTTTCTATCCCGACATGCGGAGGCTGCAGAAGTTCGTGCCGGAGCATCGGGTCAACGGCTACATGTTCTCCGCCACCTATCCGGCCTTCGTGCTCCGCCTGGCGGGCGAGTTCCTGAAGGAGCCCGAGTTTCTCAGCCTCAGCCGCGACCGCGTTCACGTGGCGGAGACGGAGCACATCTTCTACATCGTGCCCCCCATGAAGAAGGACCGGAGCCTCGTCAAGATCATCGAAGTGGAGAACCCGCTCTCCGCCATCATCTTCTGCAACACCAAGGCGAACGTGCACTACGTATCCGTGGTCCTTCAGCGCTTCGGGTACGATGCGGACGAACTGAGCGCCGACCTCTCGCAGGCGGCTCGCGAAAAGGTGATGGCCAGGCTCCGGAGGGGCGAGCTCCGGTTCCTGGTGGCCACGGACGTGGCGGCCCGGGGCATCGACATTCCCGAACTCTCCCACGTGATCCAGTACGAGCCCGGAGAGGATCCCGAGTCCTACATCCACAGGGCCGGCCGTACGGGCCGGGCGGGGGCCACCGGACAGTCCATCACCTTGGTGGCGGGCATGGAGGAGATCAAGCTGCGGCAGGTGGGCGAGCAGTACGGCATCCCCCTCCAGGAGCGGACGCTGCCCACCGACGAGGAGGTGGGGACGCTGGTGGGCCAGCGGGTCACGGCCAAGCTCGAGGCCGACCTGCGCTCCCGAGACAGCCTCCAGCTCGAACGCATGAACCGCTTCACCGCACTGGCCCGGAGCCTCGGGCAGGATGAGGACGAGGCGGCCTTGGTGGCCATGCTCCTGGACGACTACTACCAGCGCACCCTCAACGCGGCCCCCGAGGCACCCGTGGAAGCTCGTCCCGCCGCACCAGTCGGCGCCGCTCCGGAGCGGAGGCCTTCGAGCAACCGATCTCCACGCAGGCGAAGGAAGCGCTGAGGATGCAGGCGCGGGCGGGTGCGCCGGAGGGCGCATCCCTGCCACCCCAACCAGCTCCTCGGTCCTAGCCGCCCTTCTCTCCCCCTTCGTCTTCGGGACGCCGCTTTCCGCCTGCGGCGGAAAGCGAAGAAACGGCGCCGGCCGAAGGGGGGCGGGGAAACGGGGAGGTTTCCCCGCTCAGAGGGCTGCCCCAGCCAGGGCAGGGAAGAGCAGCTCCCGTGGTCTGCGCCAGGGGAGCGCCGAGGAGGGGCGGCCGAGCCCCGCCTCGGGGAGCGCTCCCGCGCGACGGAAATGTTTTGGACAGCCATGATTGCTTCTTGGCGAAGCCCTCCTGGGGATCTGGGGGATGGGCCGCCTGCGGCGGCGCGTCTCGAGACGGCCCGGCAAACTTGCGGCGGGCTCACCGGGAACCTATCGTAGCTATGTGGGTTGTCGTCGTGTTTGAGGGAGCGTGTGACCGCCCCGGCCCCCGCTGCCCGCGCTTTCAAGCGATCCCGTCTCCGGGGGACCGAACCTTTATGTTGGAGCGCCGAGATGAGCCGGCTGCTGATCGTGTCCAACCGCCTCCCCGTGACCGTCACCCGTGCGGACGGAGATTTCACCGTCAGCCCGTCGGCGGGAGGTCTGGCCACAGGCCTCAGGGGGCCACACCAGCGCTCCGGCGCCCTCTGGATCGGCTGGCCGGGCGATCTGCCCCGGCTCAGCAAGGAGGAGCGGGCCGTTCTTGAAGGGCGCCTCGCGGCGGTGGGCACGGCGCCCGTCTACCTGACCCAATCCGAGGTTCGCCGTTACTACGAGGGATTCGCCAACGGAGTGCTCTGGCCCCTCTTTCACTACCTGACCGACAAGGTCCAGCCCGACGAGGGCGAGAACTGGCTCGCCTACACGGAGGTCAACCAGCGCTTCGCCGAGGCCGTGGCCGCCCACTACCGGCCCGGCGACGTGGTCTGGGTCCACGATTATCAGTTGGCCCTCGTTCCGGTACTCTTGCGGCAGATCCTGCCCGAGGCCCGCATCGGTTTCTTCCTGCACATCCCCTTTCCCTCCTCCGACGTCTTTCGCGTCCTGCCCTGGCGCACGGAGATCCTGGAGGGGATCCTCGGGGCCGACCTCGTGGGTTTCCACACCTACACCTACCTGCGCCACTTCAGCCGCTCCATCAACCTCATCCTCAGGAGAGAGGTGGCGGCCAACCGCGTGCACTACTCCAACCGGGAGATCCGGCTCGGGATCTTCCCCATGGGCATCGACGCCGGGCACTTCGAAAGGATGGCGGAGACGGCGCCGGTTCTGGAGGAGGTGGCCTCCATCCGAAGGGATCTGGGGGGGCGCAAGCTCCTCCTCGGCATCGACCGGCTGGATTACACGAAGGGGCTGCCCCACCGAATCATGGCCGTGGACCGGCTCGTGGAGCGGGAGCCGTCGCTTCGCGGAAAGATCCGCTTCGTGCAGGTGGTGGTTCCCTCGCGGACCAAGGTGGAGTCCTACAAGAACTACCGGCAGGAGCTGGACGGCCTCGTGGGCCGTGTCAACTCCCGCCACGCCACGATCCACTCGGTGCTCATCCACTACCTCTACCACTCCATCTCTCAGGAGCAGCTCGTGGCCTTCTACCGGGCGGCGGACGTCATGCTCGTGACGCCCCTGAGGGACGGAATGAATCTGGTGGCGAAGGAGTTCGTGGCCACGCGGACGGATGACTCGGGGGTGCTCGTGCTGAGCGAGTTTGCGGGCGCCGCCTCCGAACTGGCCGAGGCGCTGCAGGTCAACCCCTACGACACGGACGCCACGGCTAGCGCCATCTTGACGGCGCTGACCATGCCCGAAGAGGAACGCCGCACGCGCATGCAGGCCCTCAGGCGGCGGGTGGCCACCTACGACTCCTACCGCTGGGCGGAGAGTTTTCTGGCGGCCCTCGATGCGGCTCGCCCCCGGACCGCAACCCGAGCCGGCCGGGTCAGCTCCCCCCAAAGTTTGGCCCGCGCGGTCGAGCAGCTCCGGCAGGCCTGGGGGCGCGTGCTGCTGCTCGACTACGACGGAACCCTAGTGCCCTACGCCACCTCGCCCCAGTTGGCCGCCCCCGACGCGGAGCTCCTGGAGCTGTTGAAGGCTCTGGCGGCCCATCCCCGCACGGTGGTCCACCTCATCAGCGGCCGCCCGCCCGACGTGATCCAGCGCTGGTTCGGCTCCCTTCCCATCACCCTCCACGCGGAGCACGGCTTCTGGTCGCGGTTCTATCCGGGCGGATGGTGGCTTCCCCTCCACGCGGAGGCTCCCGGCTGGAAGGAGAAGGTCGCCTCCATCCTGAACGAAGCCCTCAGGGCGACGCCGGGGTCCTTCCTGGAGGAAAAGACGGCGGCCATGGCGTGGCACTACGGCATGGCCGACCCCGAGTTCGGCGAACGACAAGCGGCCGAGCTCACGCGCCGCCTCCTGCGCGACCTCAAAGACCTGGGTGTGGACCTGGTGCCCGGCAACAAGGTGCTGGAGGTCCGCATGGCGGGGACCCACAAGGGAGTCATCGCCGAGCGGATCGGCCTGGAGCCGGCGGACGGAATGGGGGTCCTCGCCATGGGTGACCACCGGACCGACGAAGAGCTCTTCGCCGTGCTGCCGCCGGGGAGTATCACGGTGCACGTGGGGTCCCGGCCCAGCAGGGCCGCCTACCGCGTCAGCGGTCCGGCGGAGGCCCGCGCCCTGCTCCGCATGCTGCTGGACGAGAGGGCGGAAAGCACGGGGGAGGGGGCCGGGGCCCGGAGCCAGCAGGTGGAGAGCGGAGTTCAGACCCAAGCCCGAGAGTGAAGCAGGACCTGAATAAGCGGCGCGGTGCGGGCGGCGAAAGACGCGAAAGGCGAGAAGCGAGACGCAAGACGCAAAACGCGAGAAGCGAGACGCAAGACGCAAAAGGCGAGAAGCGAGACGCAAGACGCAAAAGGCGAGACGTAAAACGCGAAAGGCGAGAGGCGAGATGTAAGAGGCAAAGATCGGCAAGCGAGAGAGGACACACCCCCTCTGTACTCCTTCGGCAGGTCCCGCGTTCCGTACATCCTCCCTCCGGTCTTCACCGGAGGGGCCCAAGCTGGTACAGTAACCGTTCAGCCGGCGGCGCCCGCTCTTGCGGAACGCCTTCCGGCGACCGCAACCTGGAGGACCGATGGACTGGACCCCCCGATTCCCCGACATCCCGCAGCGTATCAAAGGCCTCGAGAAGCTGGCCTACAACCTCTGGTGGAGCTGGAACCCCGATGCCCGGGCGCTCTTCTGGGCCCTGGACCTGGCCGTCTGGCGCGAGAGCGGCCATAACCCCATCCGCATGCTGGCCATCCTGCCCGGCGAGCGGCTGAGGGAGGCCTCGGAGGAGGCGCCCTTCCTGCGGCGGTACGACGCGGTCATGGCCCGTTTCGAGGCTGAGACGGCGGGGAGCGAGGGCTGGTTCACGCGCCGCTACGGTTCGCCCCGGGCGCCCCTGGCCTACTTCTCGGCCGAATACGGGCTGCACGTGTCGCTCCCCATGTATGCCGGAGGGCTGGGCATCCTGGCGGGGGACTACCTCAAGGAGTGCAGCGACATGGCCATCCCCGTGGTGGCCGTGGGCCTGCTCTACTCGAGGGGCTACGTGACCCAGCGCATCCGCGAGGACGGCTCGCCCGAGGATCTGAGGGAAACGCTGGACCGCACTTACGACCCCGTGCGGCGCGTGCTGGACGGCGAGGGGCGTCCCCTGAGGGTGCAGGTGCCGCTCTTCGATCCGCCCCTCCACGTGGCGGTCTGGAAGGTGGAGGTGGGCCGCGTCCCACTCTACCTCATGGACACCGACCTGGAAACGAACCAGCCCTGGGACCGCGCCATAGCTCACCACCTCTACGCCATTCAGCCCGAACAGCGGTTGAGGCAGGAGATCGTGCTCGGGATGGGCGGCATGCGGGTCCTGGAGGTCCTGGGTTTGAAGCCGGCCGCCGTGCACATCAACGAGGGCCATCCGGCGCTGGCTGTGCTCCAGCGCCTCCGTCCGCTGATGGAGCAGGGGATGGGTTTTCAGGAGGCGCTTGAGGAGGTCCGGCGGACCACCGTCTTCACGACCCACACGCCCGTCTCGGCGGGCACCGACGTCTTCCCCTTCGCCATGATGGAGAAATACTTGGCCCACTGCTGCCAGGACCTGGGGCTGGACCATAGGCAGTTCCTGGACCTCGGGACCCATCCCCAGCAGCCCGAGGCGGGGTTCAACACCACCGCCTTCGCCCTGAGGATGAGCCGCTTCGCCAACGGCGTGAGCCGGCGGCACGGGGAGGTGGCGCGCGAGATCTGGGGGCCTCTCTGGCCGGAGCGCCCCACGGAGGAGGTCCCCATCGCCGCGGTGACCAACGGCGTGCACCTGCCCACCTGGATCGACCCGCACCGCCTCCAGCCCCTCTTCGACCGCGTGCTGGGGCCCGACTGGAGGGAGCGGCAGGACGAGCCTGGCCTCTGGGACAAGGTGGAGGAGATCCCCGACGAGGAGCTGTGGCGCCTCCACCAGGAGCTGAAGGTGCGGCTCATCGACCACCTCCACAAGCGGGCCCGCCCCCGCTGGGAGCGGAGGCAGGTCTCGGCGCATAACGTCATCGCCGCCGGGGCCCTGCTCGACGCCAAGGTCCTGACCCTGGGATTCGCCCGGCGCTTCACCGCCTACAAGCGGCCCGATCTCCTGCTGCGTGACCGGAACAGGCTCAAGCGCCTCGTCACCGATCCGCTCCGGCCGGTGCAGATCATCTTCGCGGGCAAGGCCCACCCCGCCGACACCGAGGGCAAGCGCCTCGTCCAGGAGGTTTTCCGCCTCTGCCAGGATCCAGAATTCGCGGGGCGGCTGGCCTTCGTGGAGGACTACGACCAGGCCCTCGCCTCCTACCTGGTGCGGGGGGTGGACGTCTGGCTCAACAATCCCGTGCCGCCGCTGGAGGCCAGCGGAACCAGCGGCATGAAGGCCAGCATGAACGGCACGCTCAACTGCTCCATCCTGGATGGATGGTGGATCGAGGGCTTCAACGGAAAGAACGGATGGGCCTTCGGCGAGGAGTATTCCGGCGAGGGGGACCGTTTTCCCGCCGACGCCGAGGCGCTCTTCCGGCTTCTGGAGGAACAGGTCGTGCCCTTGTACTATGCTTACAACGGCGGAATCCCCAAGGGATGGGTGCGCCGCATGAAGGAGTCCATCAAGACGGTGGCCCCTCTCTTCGGTACCCGCCGCATGGTCCGGGAATACGTGGAGCGCTTCTACGTGCCGGCGCTGGGCCTACACCCTAACGGCACCGTTTCTTGACAAGAGCCGTTGACGGGGGCGGGCTTCGGCCCATGGCCGCCGCCGGCCGAATGAATCGGGGACTCCGCGCGTTTAGTAGGAAGCACCTCCTAGCCGGCCCGGAACCGGTTGCGAGGAGGAGCTTGATTCGCCCGTTTCAGCACGCCAATCTATGGAGGTTCTGCATGACCCACACCATCCTCAAGACCGCCGCCCTCTTGGCTGCCCTCGCCGCTCTGCCCGTCTTCGCCCAGTACAAGCCCGGCCCTGGTGAGGAGCCGACCCCCGCCGCCGGCCTCTCCGCCAAAGACCTCCAGGAGATCCGCTCCTCACTCACCCTGACCCCGTCCCTGAAGGCCACCCAGAACGCCCTCGCCGACCACATGATCAACGACCTGGCGATCAACCGGGAGAAGGCCCTCGCCAACGACAACCTCTTCACCCACGTCATCAAGAACCCCGGATCCATCACGGATCAGGCGCGCTCGGGCCGCTGCTGGCTCTTCGCCGGCCTCAACATCCTGCGCCCCCAGGTCATGAACAAGTTCAACATGAAGGACTTTACCCTCTCTCAAGCCTACGAGGACTTCTGGGACAAGGTGGAGCGTGCCAACCGGGCGCTGGAGCTGGCCGTCGCGCTGAGCAAGGAGCCCCTGGACAGCCGGAAGAATATGCACCTGCTCAAGAGCCCCATGGATGATGGGGGCGACTGGAACTACGTTCTGGGCCTCGTGGACAAGTACGGCGTGGTGCCCCAGGAGGTCATGCCGGACACCTTCAGCGCCTCCCACACGGACCAGATGAACAATCTCCTGAATACCGAGGTGCGCAAGGGCGTGCTCGAGCTTCGCGAAGCCGTTCAGAAGGGGGAGCCCGCCTCCAAGATCCAGCAGATCAAAATGGGAACCCTCGGCCGCGTCTACAAGGTCCTCGTCCTCTGCATGGGCGAACCGCCGCAGTCCTTCCAGTGGCGGTACGAGGAAAAAGACGGCAAGGTCTCGCCCCTCAAAACCTACACGCCTCAAAGCTTCTACAAGGAGTTCGTGGGCAGCGACCTCCACGACTACGAGTGCTTTGTCAACTACCCTGGCAAGCCCATGCACGAGAGGCTCCAGTGGGCCTGGGACCGTGACATGGCCGATCATCCGGACCTGACCGCCGTCAACATCACCTCCGAGGAGATGACCGACATGGCCAAGGCCTCCGTCCTGGCCGACCAGGTCGTCTGGTTCGCGGCCGACGCTGGCGCTCAAGGCAACCGCAAGGCCGGGCTCTGGGCCGAAGGGGCCGAGGATTACCAGGATCTCTTCGGTCTTGACTTCAGCATGAGCAAGAAGGAGGCTCTGGAAACCCTTAACGGCGCGCCCGACCACGCCATGGTCTTTGTGGGCGTGGACATCCAGAACGGTAAGCCCGACAAGTGGAAAGTCGAGAACTCCTGGGGCAAGAAGGCCGGCCAGGAGGGCTTCTTCACCATCGACCAGGGCTGGTTCGACCAGCACGTCTACGAGATCATCGTGGACAAGCGCTTCGTCCCGCCGGCCATCCAGAAGCTCGTGGATCAGAAGCCCTACATTCTTCCCCCCTGGGATCCTTTCGGCGCCTGATCCTCTAGCGCGCCATCACCCACACACGCCAAGGCGGGGGCCAGTCCCCCGCCTTCGGCGTTTTCCCATCCCTTGGCAGGTGGCTGTGCGGTTATGCCGGCCAGCAAGATCCACAAGGACTTGCACCGCCATTTTGGCCCCCCTTGCGGGAGTGGGGGGGCGGCATCCCTCTCGCCGGAGCGCCTGCCCTCTTCATGGGGCTTCTGATCGCCTCGTTGAATCTCGGGTGGATTCGAGTCGTCTAGAAGGCGGTGCAGGGGAGAGAGGCCTCGGCTGAAGACCCCCGAAAGGGCTTCCGGCAGGCGCCGACCCCTTTCTCTCCCGTCACTGTGGGCCCTCCGCCCCTAACCCGCCCATGCCCCATTTGCGTTTCCTACTCCGGAGCCTCAACCCCCAGGTTTTTCTCTGTGCCTCTGTGTCTCTGTGGTATCTCCCTCCCCGTCACTCCTCCACCCTGAAGTTCAGCCGCCGGCCGAGGTCGCGGAAGGCGGCTGGGTCGGGGAGGGGCGCCTCGCCTGAGGCGAGGTCGTGGTAGAGGTTTTGGACGTTCCAGAGGTCGGTGGGGAAGGGGAGGGCTCGGGCCACGTCCAGCAGGTGGACGAGGACGGCGAGGTGGCCGGGGTCGGCCGGGCTCTCGCAGAGCTTACGCATGTGGCGCTCCAGAGAGGTGCGAAGGGCGAAGGCGAGGGTGTCCTCCTCCCACGCCAGGTGCAGGCCGGCGGCCTCTTGCAGCATGGCCTTGATGCGGGAGAGGTCGGGCGAGTCCTTTTGTAGCTCCCGCTTGAGGTCGAGGTTCAGGATGTACTCGGCGGCGGTTTTGAAGGCGCGTGGGGGCTGGAGTCCCAGTTGAGCGTGGAACCGGATGAGAGAGGCGTAGCTCTCGGTGATTCGCCGGTAGGCCTCCTCGATCTCCGCCAGGCTCTCGGTGAGCATGCGGTGGACGATGCTGCGCTGCTGGTCCCGGAAGAGCTCACGCAGGGAGTAGGTGGCCTCGCCGAAGTGGTGGTCCAGCAACCTGAGGAGTGCCGAGTAGTCGCCCGATTCGAAGACTTCCAGCATCTCCCTCCGCGTGGCGGAGAAGGCTTCGTCCGAAAGGGTGGGCCGCACGCCGCAGCGCATGAGCTGGTCCGTGAGGAGAAGGGCGCCGAAGCTGAGGGGGAGGCTCTCGCCGGTGATCCGCGAGGCGATTCGCACGCGGCCCAGGACCAGCCGGACCTTCCCCGACTTGGCCGTCTCGAACTCCTCCTGATCGGCCTCGTAGCAGTAGATGTGAGATTTTCGGGCGAAGGGCTCGAAGAGGGAGCGGACCGCGTAGTGGGCGCCCACCCGCGTGAGGTCCACCGCGGCGGGCTTCACCTCCCGCTCGTAGAGGGCCCGGCCGTCGCCCAGCTCGGGGCGGTTGGAACGGGCGCCCTGGAGGCGGGAGAGGAAGCCCTCCTCCAGCTCCATCTCCCAAAGCCTCTTGGCGAGCTGGATCACGCGGCCGGCGTAGCGCAGGATCTGGATAGCCTCGATGCCCGCCAGGTCGTCGAAGAACCAGCCGCAGCTCGTGAACATGAGCATGGCGTGGCGCTGGAGCTCCATGAGCTTGAGGGCCCGCACCCGGTCGCAGCCCGGGGCGGCGTGGCGGGCCAGGAAGGCCTCCACCGCTTCTTCGGAGCGGTCGAGCACCACGTCGATGTAGGCGTCCCTTGCAGCCCAAGGGTCGGGGAAAGGGTTGTCGCCGGGGGCTTGGAAGGCCGCGGCCACCTCGTCCCTCAGCCAGTCGAGCGCCTGGCGCAGCGGCGCGCGCCAGGCCTGGTTCCAGCCGGGCCGGGTGCCCGTGCAGCAGCCGCAGTCCGAACGCCAGCGCTCCACGCCGTGGATGCAGCTCCAGGAGGTGGCCTCGCGGATGCGCACCTCGAAGCGTGGCGGGCAGCGATCGAGGAATTCGCCGTAGTTGGTGATGCGGGCGAGGCCGCGCTCCTCGATGACATGGAGGGCGTAGGCCAGAGCCATGTCGCCGTAGCGGTGGTGGTGGCCGAAGGTCTCGCCGTCGGTGGCGATGTGGACGAGCCGAGGCTCATCGTCCCCGGGAAAAGCGCCCATGAGCCGGGCCACCAGATTTTCCCCGGAGGTCAGGAGCCCCTCGAAGGCCACGGCCCTCGCCACCGGACCGTCGTAGAAGAAGAGCGCGATGGAGGCGCCGGAGGGCAGAAGACACCGGTAGGCGCGGGTGGGGTCCACCGAGGCGCCGTCGAGCTCGTGCCACTCCTTCTCACCGATGGGGCGAACGGCCGCCGCCTGGTGCGGGGCGAGGACGGTGAAGGCGACGCCGTGGCGGGCCAGCACCTCAAGGGTTTCGGTGTCCACGGCGGTCTCGGGCAACCACATCCCTTCGGGCCTTCGGCCGAAGCGGCGCTCGAAGTCGCGGATGCCCCAGAGAACCTGCGTCTCCCGGTCGCGCGGGCTGGCAAGCGGCATGATCATGTGGTTGTAGACCTGGGCGAGGGCCGATCCATGCCCCGAGAAGCGTTCGCGGCTCGCCTCGTCGCTCTCGATGATCCGGCGGTAGAGGGCGGAGGCGTGGAGCTCCAGCCAGCTCAGGAGGGTGGGGCCGAAGTTGAAGCTCATGCGCTCGTAGTTGTTGGTGATGGCGGCGATGCGGCCCTCGCCGTCGAGGATGCGGGCCGTGGCGTTGGGTTGGTAGCACTCGTGGGTGATGCGCTCGTTCCAGTCGTGGTAGGGGTGTGCCGACTCCTGGAGCTCCACGTGCTCCAACCAAGGGTTCTCCCGCGGGGGCTGGTAGAAGTGGCCGTGGATGCAGAGGTAGCGGTTCATGCGCTGGCGCTCCGCTGGAGTGAGGAGTGAGGAGTGAGGAGTGAGGAGTCAAAAGAGGCCGGAACCGTTGCCGCGAGGGTCATGGGGCGCTTCCTGTGGAGAGGGCGAGACGCGAAGCGTGAGACGCGCGAGCGCTCCTACGTGCGCGGGATGGGGAGCACGGGACGCGGAGCGGAGGCTGGACGGGAGTGTCCTCGAAATCCCCAATCCCCAATGTCTTCCTCCGTGTCTCTGTGCCTCTGTGGTTCATCTTTTCTCCGGCTTGAGGAAGAGCACCGCGAGGGGCGGGAGGGTGAGGCCGAGGGAGAAGGGGCGGCCGTGGGCGGGCTCGGGCAGAGCCTCGGCGGCTCCTCCGTTGCCCAGGCCGCTACCGCCGTACTCGGCGGCGTCCGAGTTGAAGAACTCGATCCAGCGGCCCGGTACCGCCACCCCCGCCCGGTAACCGTACCGCGGGACGGGGGTATAGTTGCACGCCACGAGGATCGTGCCGCTCCCGTCTGCCGTGCGGCGCTCGAAGAGGAGCACGCTGCTCTCGGCGTCGTTGCAATCCACCCACGAGAAGCCCTCGGGGCGGCAGTCGCCGGCGTGGAGGGCGGGCTCGCGCCGGTAGAGCCCGTTGAGGTCGCGGACCATGGCCTGCAGGCCCTTGTGGGGTGAGTATTCCAGCAGGTGCCAGTCCAAGGAACCGTCGTGGGACCACTCCCGCCACTGGCCGAACTCACCCCCCATGAAGAGGAGCTTCTTGCCCGGCTGGGCGAACTGGGTGGCGAGGAGGGCGCGGAGGTTGGCAAAGCGCTGCCAGTCATCGCCCGGCATGCGCCCCAGCAGGGAGCCCTTGCCGTGGACCACCTCGTCGTGGGAGAGGGGCAGCACGAAATTTTCGGTGAAGGCGTAGAGGGCGCGGAAGGTCAGCTCGCCGTGATGGTAGCGGCGGTGGATGGGATCGCGGCGGAAGTACTCCAGGGTGTCGTGCATCCAGCCCATGTCCCACTTCAGGCCGAAGCCCAGTCCGCCGGCGTAGGTGGGCCGGGAAACCATGGGCCAGGCGGTGGATTCCTCGGCCCAGGTCTGAACGTCGGGGAAGGCGGCGTAGATCTCCGTGTTGAGCCTCTTGAGAAAGTCGATGGCCTCGAGGTTCTCGCGCCCGCCGAAGGCGTTGGGCTCCCACTCTCCCTCCTTCCGCGAGTAGTCCAGGTAGAGCATGGAGGCCACGGCGTCCACCCGAATCCCGTCGGCGTGGTAGCACTCCAGCCAGAAGAAGGCGCTGGAGAGCAGGAAACTGCGGACCTCGTGGCGGCCGTAGTTGAAGATGGCGCTTCCCCAGTCGGGGTGGAAGCCCCGGCGCGGGTCCTCGTGCTCGAAGAGGTGGGTGCCGTCGAAGAAACCCAGTCCGTGCTCGTCCGTGGGAAAGTGGGAGGGGACCCAGTCCAGGATCACGCCGATTCCTTGCTGGTGCAGCGTGTCGATGAGGGCCATGAGGTCCTGCGGCGTGCCGTAGCGGCTCGTGGGGGCGAAGTAGCCGGTGCATTGGTAGCCCCAGGAGCCGTAGAAGGGATGCTCCATGACCGGCATGAGCTCCACGTGGGTGAAGCCCGCCTCCTTTACGTAGGCCGCCAGCTTGGGGGCGAGCTCGCGGTAGCCGAGGGAGCGCCCTCCCTCCTCCGGGACGCGGGCCCAGGAGCCGAGGTGGACCTCGTAGATGGAGACGGGGGCTTCGAGCGTCTGCCGCTGGGCGCGCTCGGCCATCCACCCGCCGTCGTTCCAGGCGTAGTCCAGGTCCCAGACGATGGAGGCGGTCCGGGGGGGAGTCTCGGCCCAGAGGGCGAAGGGGTCGGCCTTGTCCACCTTGTAGCCGTTGACTCGGGAGTCGATGTGGAACTTGTAGCGGTCGCCCTTCCGCGCCCCCTCCACGAAGCCCTCCCAAAGACCCGAGCTGCCCGAGGGGGTGAGCGGATGGCTTCCGGGCGCCCACCGGTTGAAGTCGCCGATGACGCTCACCGCCTCCGCGTTGGGGGCCCAGACGGCGAAGTGGACGCCGCCCTTCCCCTCCCGCTCGCACGGGTGGGCTCCGAGCCTGCGGTAGAGGCGGGTGTGGGAACCCTCGTTGAAGAGGTAGCGGTCCTCCTCTGTGAGAGACAGCGAATCGGCCGGCGGCAGGCCTCTTCCCTCCGGTTGGGTCTTGTCGCTCTTTTCCATGCTTTCCCCTCGTGATGCGGCGGTCTTCAGGAGCTCCAGGGCCTCGGCCACATCGGGCCGGGCCGCCGACTCCTCCAGCGAGTAGCGGAGGAAGCGGCTCCAATTAGGCCGCGCTCCGGTCACTCCGGGCCAGTTCTGTGGGACGGTCTCGCCCCAGAGGTCTTCCAGGGAGACGACCAGAAAGCGCGCCCGGCTCCCGCCGAGTTCTCGCAGCAGGGCGAGGAGAGCGGCACGGGTCTGCGCGTCGTCCGTTCCGGCGGAGATGCCCAGTTGCCGGGCCACGTTCTCGCGGATAGCCCTCCGCTCCTCGCCTTCCCGCCGCGCCCCCTCCGGGTCCAGGAGCCCCAGCTCCAGGCGGTCCTGCACGTCCAGGCCCCGCCAGTAAGAGGCGAAGGGGGGCATGTCGTGGGTGTTGAGCGCGGCCAGGGCCCCCGGCGGCACCGCCTCGGAGGGCGGCGGCGAAGAGGCGCTGGTTTCGAAGGGAAAGACCCACATGCGCCTCAAGCCCCTTCCCGCCATGGTCCGGCGTACCTCGGCCGGTACGGTGCCCAGGTCCTCCCCCACGATCTCCGTCCCGTGGCGGCGGGACTCCAGACAGACCAGCCCGTAGAGGAGGCCGGCGGGGTAGCGGACGTAGAGGCCCTCGCGGGCCGGGAAGCCCGACGGTACCCAGAAGAGCCGGTGCAGCCCCATGACGTGGTCGATTCTCAGGAGGTCGGCGTGGCGCATGGCGGCCGAGATGGAAGCGCGCAGGTAGGCAATGCCCTCCTCGCTTTGCAGGGCCGCGGGATGGAGGGGAGGGAAGCCCCAGTCCTGGCCGCCCGAGAAGAAGGGATCCGGCGGAGCGCCCGCCGAGACGCCGCGGGCGAAGAGCCCCTGGTGGCGCCAGGTGTCGAAGCCCTCCGGGTGGACGCCCAGCGGGTAGTCGAGGTAGAGCCCGACCCCTCGCTTCCGGGCGCCGTCGTGGGCCTCCTCCATCTGCTCCCGCGCGGCAAACTGGGCGTAGGCGTGGGCGAGAAAGGCGCTCCGGTCGTAATCCTCATCGCGCCATGCGCCGCAGCGTAGGCGCTCCTCCCAAGCGGGCCATCCCTCGCGACGGCGCTCCGTGATCGCCCGAAAGGCGGCGTAGGCCGACAGTTCGGGCTCCTCTCGAAGAAAGCGCTCGAAGCGCGCGCGGCGCGGGCCGGCCGTGGCCATCAGCCCGCGGACGCACACCTCGATGGCGCGCCGCTTGAGGGCGGAACTCCGCCGGTAATGGACATTCCCCGCGGAGCGAAGCCGGTCGGCCTCCTCCCGAAAGGCCGGAGAATCCACGAGGGCTCGGGCCTCCTCCGAGGCCGCCCACTCCGGGAGCGCGGCCAGATCCAGGTAGTACTCGTTGAGGAAGAGCCTGCTCACGGGGGCGTAGGGGCTCGGGTCGAAGGGCTCGTCGAGGAAGGCCGCGTGCAGCGGCAGGGTGGCCGCGAGACTCCCGCCGCGCTCCGCGGCCAGGGCAGCCAGTGCGGGGAGCTGGGCGAAGCTGCCCGCGGGGACGGGGCCGCCGGCGCGCAGGGAGTACAGCGGTGCGAAGAGGCCCCACCGCGGGCCCATCTGCTCGGCGGGAGCGGCGTAGGCCCGGCGCGGAGCCACCAGGAGCAGCCCCTCGGCGGTGCGCCGCCCGAGCTGCACCACCAGACGGTGAAACCCCGCGGGCAGGGGCTGAGGCCAGCGCGCCCTTGCACCGCGAAGGCCCGGCAGATGGCCCGGTGTCGCGGCGGGGAGCAGGGCCAGCGTAGCGCCGCGCTCCTCTTGGCTTTCAAGGAACACGGCGGCCGAACAGGAGGCGGCCGAACTCCTCCTGGGCAGGGAGAACTCGATGAAAAGGGGGGCGCCTTCGGCGGCGACCGTCACGGGAGGGATGAGACCGGCCGACTGTTTCTCGGCCAGCGCCCGCCCAAGGGCGGGGGCCTCCTCCGGCCTCTCGATGGGAAGGCCCAGCGCCCGAGCCACGGCCATCAACGCTTCCGTGGAGGCCTGGCGCACCCGGCCGTCGAGCGCCCGGTAGCGGGTCTGGATGCCGAGCAGGGAGGCGAGCGACGAAAGGGGAGCGCTTCCGATGGCCATGGGCGGCTATTCCGGGTGCTGCATCATGCGAAGGATTCCGGTCAGTGGGATGTCCACCCAGTCGGGCCGGTTGGAGAGCTCGTAACCGACCTCGTAAATGGCCTTTTCCAGGAGGAAGGATTCGAGGAGCACGCGGAAGTCCTCCGGAGGCGGAGCGAGATAGGGGTTCTCGCGGACGGCGCTCCAGTAGCTCCGGAGGTACTCCTGGGCCACGGTGCGGACCCACACGTCGGCCCACGCCTCGGCGATGTGGCGTTGCCGTTCGTGCAGGATCCCCCGCGCGAGCTGCGTCTTGATCGCGAAGTAGGCGGCGTACTGGAAGGAGCGGATCATGCCCGCCACGTCCCTGACGGGAGATCGCAGCAGGCGCCGGTCGGCCAGGCTGCGCGAGGGCTCGCCCTCGAAGTCCACGACGGCGAAATCCCTCCCGGTGTAGAGCACCTGTCCCAGGTGGAAATCGCCGTGGTAGCGGGTGCGCCACGCCGAGAGCCTCCGGCGCGTGAGGCGAGCCAGCCGCTCCTCGATGGCCCTCTGCAAAGCAGCCACGCTTCGGGCGAGCAGGGCCGGCCGCTGGGGCAGCTCCGCCTGCTTCTTGGCGAGGAGTCCGAAGTTGGCGTGTAGCAGGGTCACGATGGCCTGGCAGACGGCCCGTTGGTAGAGCGACGTGAAGGGCTGGGGCTCGAAGGAGGGGTCGCCCTCCCAGCGCACGAGAGCCCGGTGCATTCCGGCCGTGATTTCACCCAGGAGGCGGGCCAGCTCCGCGTAGGGCCCCAGGAGATCCAGAAGGAGAGGGGGCGTGGGCTCCTGGCTCCGAAGGTAGACGCCCCGGGTGTCCACGACGGAGGGGGGCGGCCCCTGGGCGAAGTCGGGCTGGCTCAGAACCCTCTCGAAGAAAAGACCGAGGGGACCCTGCGTGTAGGCCCATCCGTCCCCCTGGCTGGGGATGAACTCGTGCAGGATGCCCAGGGCGAAGTCGTTGCGCTTCCGGTCGTTGTAGGAGAGGCTCGCGGCCATCCTGGGGGTGAAGGGAAAGCGGACCGTTTCGGTCAGGTGCCTCCCCAGCGCCACTTCGGGGTGGTCGCCCTCCTCAATCTTCCGGTAGAGTTTGAGGATGAGGCTCTCGCCGAAGATGATGGAGCTGTTGGACTGTTCGGCCTGCATGACCCGGGCCGAAGGCTCCCGCAGGGGCGCCAGGAGCTCCTGGGCCACGGCCGGGACCTTCGCCACGCGCAGGGCGCCGTGTTCCGTCCCCAGCTCCTTCCCCCTCCGGAACAACCGGAGCAGCAGGGGGGGGAAGTGGCTGCTGTGGATGGCGTCGTAGAGGATCCCGCTCCGGCCGCGGCGGCCCAGGGAGAGAGTACAGAGGACCGCCTCCGGGTGCTCTTTCAGCCGTTCTCTGCCCTCTTCCGTCTCCTCGAAGGCCAGGGGCACGAAGTAGGTCTCGGGTGGACTCTCCTCGTAGAAGACGTCCACGAAGCAGAGGACGGCCCTCTCGCCCCTGCCGCGGCCCGTCAGGCACGCGGTGTCCCGCATGACGGCGTCCCTGATGGTCCGGTCCTTGCCGCCGAACCAGCGGCTCCTGGCGAGGAACGGCGGAAAGGCCGCCTCGATCCGGCGCCGGTGGGTCTCCCCGAACAGCTCCGTCCAATCCTCCACCTCCGGGCAGACCACGGCGGGAGGAGGGGCCTGCTCGTGCGCTACGGCGAGGCGGGCCATGTCCAAGGAGGGCTCCAGTGCGAACCAGAAGTAGCCGTAGGGGCCGAGGGTCACCTGGTAAGGCTCGGTGCCGACGGGGGCCATGGCCGTCTGCCCGAAGAGCTCCAGCGGCACGTAGCCCTCCAGGCCGGGAAGCTCCAGCCTAGCCTGCTGGGGGTGCCGGGAGAGGTTGGCGACGACGAGGACGGTCTCACCCTCGCTCCGGCGCAGGAGCGCGAGCACGGACTGGCTGGAGGGGTGGAGGAACTCCAGGCCGCCCCTCGAGAACGCGGGGTGGGCGCGGCGCAGGGCGATGGCCCGCCGCATCCACCACCAGATCGAGCTGGGGTTGGCCCGAGCCGCTTCCACGTTCACGGCCAGGAAGTGGTAGGCCGGATCCACGATGAGCGGCAGGTAGAGCTGCTGGGCCGGCGCCGAGGAAAAGCCAGCGTTGCGGTCGGCGCTCCACTGCATGGGCGTGCGCACGCCGTCGCGGTCCCCGAGGTAGATGTTGTCGCCCATGCCCAATTCGTCGCCGTAGTAGAGAACCGGCGTTCCGGGGAGGGAGAAGAGCAGGACGTGCATGAGCTCGATCTTGCGCCTGTCGTTCTGGAGAAGGGGGGCTAAACGCCTCCGGATGCCGAGGTTGATGCGGGCGTGCGGGTCCAGCGCGTAGGTCCTCACCATGTAGTCTCTGTCCTCGTCCGTCACCATCTCCAGCGTGAGCTCGTCGTGGTTGCGGAGGAAGAGCCCCCACTGGCAGGAGGGCGGGATGGCCGGCGTCTGGGCCAGGATGTCCTCCATGGGGAAGCGGTCCTCGCTGCTGAGGGCCTTGAAGAGGCGAGGCATGAGGGGGAAGTGGAAGGCCATGTGGCACTCGTCGCCCTCGCCGAAGTAGGCTACGGCGTCCTCGGGCCACTGGTTCGCCTCCGCCAGGAGCATCCGGCCGGGAAATCGCTCGTCCACGTGGCGCCGCAGCGCTTTCAGGAAGGCGTGCGTCTCGGGTAGGTTTTCGCAGTTGGTCCCCTCGCGTTCATAGAGATAAGGCACGGCGTCCAGGCGCAGGCCGTCCACCCCCATCCCCAACCAGAAGTCCATCACCTTGAAGATCTCCCGGCGCACCTCCGGGTTGTCGAAATTGAGATCCGGCTGGTGGGCGTAGAAGCGGTGCCAATAGTAGGCCTTGGCCACGGGATCCCAGCTCCAGTTCGAGACCTCGAAGTCCTGGAAGATGATCCGGGCCTCGGCGTACCGGTCCGGCGTGTCGCTCCAGACGTAGAAATTGCGCCAGCGGCTGCCCGGGGAGGCGCGGCGCGCCCGCTGGAACCACGGGTGCTGGTCGGAGGTGTGGTTGATCACCAGCTCGGTGATGACGCGTAGTCCGCGGCGGTGGGCCTCCTCCAGGAAGGCCTTGAAGTCTCTCAATGTGCCGTACTGGGGGTGGACGCCGTAGTAGTCGGCGATGTCGTAACCGCCGTCTTTGAGGGGCGAGGGGTAGAAGGGGAGCAGCCAGAGGGCCGTGACGCCGAGGTCGATGAGGTAGTCCAGCTTGGAGGTCAGGCCGCGAAAATCGCCGAACCCGTCGGCGTCGCTGTCGCAGAAGGCCCGGGCGTGCACCTCGTAGATGACGGCGTCCTTGTACCACTGGGGATCGGGGGAGGACAGCCCGGATGGGCTCGCTGGGTCGGTCATGGCCTGGTCTCTCCTCGATGTTCGCTGTCCGCGCCGCGCTCCGGGTGCACCTTCAGAATGTGGGCCGGGAGCCTCTGGGGGTCCAGTTCCACGAAGTTGCGGGCTCCGCTCCACGTGTAGCTCTCGCCTCCAAGCAAATCTTCCACCCGGTAGCTGCCCCCCTCGGGAAGGCCCAGCTCGCCGAGCTGGAGACGGGTCCAACCGGACTGGCGGTAGCGGGGATCCAGATTCACCACCACCAGAAGGACGTTTTCCCCCCGCCGTTTGCTGTAGGCCAGGAGGTTTGGATTGTCAATCTCGTGGAAGGTCAGCGGGTCCGTGAAGTGCAGCGCCTCGTTGGCGCGGCGGATGGAGTTGACCTTGGCGATAAGCCCGCTTAGGCTTTCGGGGCTCTGCCGATCCCAGTGCCGGATTTCGTACTTCTCCGAGTGGAGGTACTCCTCGCTGCCGGGCTCCCTGGGCTCCTTCACGCAGAGCTCGAAGGGCGGGCCGTAGATGCCGTAGCTCGCCCCCAGGGTGGCGGCGAGAACCAGCCGGACCGCGAAGGCGGGCCGGCCGCCCTCTTGAAGGTAGGCGTGCAAAATGTCTGGTGTGTTGGCGAAGAGGTTGGGCCGGAGGAATTCCTTCAGCGGCGGACTCGTCAGCTCCCTGAAATACTCCCGAAGCTCCCAGGAGCTGGTGCGCCAAGTGAAGTAGGTGTAGGACTGGCTGAAACCCGCCTTGGCCAGCCGGGCCATCACCTTGGGGCGCGTGAAGGCCTCCGAGAGGAAGATCGTCTCGGGGTGGCTGCGCTTGAGCGAAGAAAGGCACCACTCCCAGAAGGCGAAGGGCTTGGTGTGGGGGTTGTCCACACGGAAGATGGAGACACCCTGCCCGATCCAGAACTCGAAGATGCTTCTCAGTTCGCGCCAAAGGGAGAGCCAGTCGTCGCACTCGAAGTCGAAGGGGACGATGTCCTCGTAGCGCTTGGGCGGGTTCTCGGCGTACCGGATCGTGCCGTCGGCCCGGTGGCGGAACCACTGCGGGTGTTCCCTCACGTAGGGATGGTCTGGGGAGCACTGAAAGGCCATGTCCAGAGCTACCTCCAGCCCGTGCCGCCGGGCCTCCGCCATCAACTCCCGGAACTCCTCGAAGGTGCCGAGCTCGCGGTGGATGGACTTGTGCCCCCCCTCCTCCGAGCCGATGGCCCACGGGCTGCCCGGATCGCCGGGGCCGCAGATCAGGGCGTTGTTGGCGCCCTTGCGGTGGGTGGTTCCGATGGGGTGGATGGGCGGGAGGTAGAGGACGTCGAAGCCCATGCCGGCGACGTAGGGGAGCAGGGCCATCACGTCTCTGAAGGTGCCGTGGCGGCCCGGTTCGGGCGAAGCGGAGCGGGGGAACATCTCGTACCAGGCGCCGTAGCGGGCGCGCTCCCGTTCCACGGCGACGGGAAGAACCAGCGGATAGGTCGCGGCGAAGGGCCGGGGCGCGTGCCTCGCCATGAGCTTCGCCGTCTCCGGGGAGGCGGCCGCGGCGAAGCGGGCGCTCTCCTCGCCGTGGCCTTCGGCCGCGGAGGCCGCGGCTCGCAGGCGCCGGGCCTCGGCGGGCGGCGCATGCTCGGCGGCCTCCTCGATCAGGGAGGCCCCTTCCCGCAAGTCCAGCTCCACGCTTTGACCGGCCTGAAGCTTCTTGGCGGTGGCCTCGCGCCAGGTGGCGTAGCGGTCCACCCACGCGGTGAGGGTGAACTCGTAGGGCGCCTCCTCCTCCACGGTGAACTCGCCCGCCCACCGGTCGTTCCCCAGGTGCTCCATGGGAAGCTCGCGCCAGCGGCGCCGCCCCTTGCGCCGGTAGAGCAGCCTGCAGGCCAGCAGGTCGTGACCGTCGGCAAAGATGTCCGCCTCCACACGCACGCTCTCGCCCGGGGTGCGCTTGACGGAAAAGCGCCCGCCGTCCAGTTCCGGGGCCACCGCCGTGATCACCACGCGCTGACGTCCCTCTTCCATGCCCACCCTTTCCGTATCCGTATCATCTCCGCGGGCCATTGCCCAACCTCGCCGGAAGCGTCTTTATACCATGAGATTATGCCGTGCCAAGGTCTGCGGGTCCAGCCCGGGGACGCGGCTGACCCCCATGATTCGCTATCATGGCCGTCCAATGAAGATGCGGGCCCTCAGGGGGAGCCTGTGGGCGGCGGCTTCACGGCAGCCGGGTCGAGCTCGCTGACGGCCACGGGGGCCGAGACGCCCTTGAAGCTCCGCTCCTCCAGGGGACCGTACGGAAACTCGCGAAGCGTGAGGGAGCGGATCCGGCCGGAGACGAGGATGCGGCCGGGCGTGCAAGCCGTCTCCAGCCGCTTGGCCAGGTTGATTCCCCGGCCCACGGCGGTATATTCCATGTGCTCGGGGGCGCCGAAATTTCCTACCGTCAGGTAGTCCTGATGGATGCCCACGCGCAGCATGAGGGAGGCGCCCATGCCCCTCTCCTGCCAGAGCCTCCCGAGCTCGGCCGTGCGCGCCTGCATAGCCAGCGCCATCCTCACGGCCCGGAGTGCCTGCTCCGCGGGCTCCATCTCCTCGAAGGCGCCGAAGAAACCCAGGATACCGTCGCCCATGAAGCGGGCGAGGGTTCCGCCGTGGAGCCGGATGGCCTCCACCATCTCGGTCAGGTAGTGGTTGAGAAGGGCCGTGATCTCCTCGGGCTCGGTGTGCTCGGTGAGGGCCGTGAAGCCGGCCAGATCCGTGAAGAAGACAGTCACCAGCCGCCGCTCGCTCCCAAGCTCCACGTCCTCCTCCGAGAGGAGGACCTTCTCTACGAGCTTCTGCGGGAAGTACTTTGTCAGCCGCCGGTCCTTGGCGATCTGAACGAGCTGCTCGCGGACCTTCTTCTCCAGCTCTTCGTTGAAGCTCTTGAGCAGGCGCTCCTGCTGCCGGATCCGGATGAGGTTCCGGGCCCTGGCCATGAGCTCCTTGGAGTCAAAGGGCTTGGGCAGGTAGTCGTCGGCCCCCGCCTCCAGCCCCTCCACCTTGCTGTCCTGGGAGGCCTTGGCCGTCAGGAGCATGCACGGCACGTGGTCGAGCCGGGGGTCGCGCCGGAGGGCCCGGCAGAGCTCGTACCCGTCCATCCGGGGCATCATGACGTCGCTGATCACGAGGTCCGGTGGCTCCCGCCTGGCCATCTCCAGAGCCTGCTCCCCGTCGCCGGCCTCCAGGACGCGGTACCGCCGGGCCAGCACGCTCCGGATGTAGGCCCTCACTTCGCCGTTGTCCTCGGCGATCAAGACCGTCTCGGCGGAGCCCTCCGGCACCGCCGCTTCCGGCTTCTCGGCTGGTTCAGGGGGCTCCGGTTCCGGGAGGCCCGCGGGGATTCGGGAGCGGCTCTCCTCCGCCGCTTCGCCGGAGGGTACTATCTGCTCGTCCTTCAGGTGTCCGCGGCCCAGGGGCAGGAGCAGGTCGAAGCGGGCTCCGGCCCCCGGTTCGCTGGAGGCGGTGAGCGTGCCCCCGTGCAGGACCGCCAGCTCCCTGGCTAGGGCCAGGCCGATGCCCGATCCTCCCTGGGAACGGTCGGAAGGCCGTCCCGACTGGTAGAAGCGCTCGAAGACGTGGGGCAGATCCTCCGAAGGGATGCCCGGTCCGCTGTCCTCCACGGTGACGCGGGCCATGGGCCCGCGCCGGGGGTCATCGGCGGGCTCAAGCGCCACTGAGACGAAGCCGCCCCGCGGGGTGAACTTGAAGGCGTTGGAGAGAAGGTTGCAGAGGACCTTCTCCATCTTCTCCGCGTCCAGGTAGACGGGGTATGGCCCGCCCGCTGGGAGGTATCTCAGGGTGATGCCCTGGCGTTCGGCGAGGGGCGTGAAGGAGTGCACCACGTTGGCGAGAAAGGCCGCCAGATCGGTCTCCCGCGTACGCAGCTCCAGGCGCCCCGCCTCCAATTTGGAGATGTCGAGCAGCTCGTTGATGAGGTGGAGGAGGCGCCGGCCGTTGCGCAGCACGAGCGAGAGGGCCTCTCGTGCCTCCTTCCCCAGGGCGCCGTAGGCTCCGCCGAGGGTGTCCTCCAGCGGTCCCAGGATCAGGGTGAGGGGCGTCCGGAACTCGTGACTGACGTTGGCGAAGAAGCGCGTCTTGACCTGGTCCATCTCCTGCAGCTTCCTCTCCTGGGCGCGGACCAGCTCCAGGGCCTGCTCGGTGCGTTCCTTTTCCTCCTGGAGACTCCGCGTCCGGGCGGCCACCAGGGCCACCAGCTCACGCTCCCTGGCCTTGAGCCGCCCGATTCGCGCGAGGTAGAGACCGCCCGCCAGGAGGAAGGTGCCCGCGAGGCAGAGGACCAGGAAGGCCCAGGTCTGATAGAAGTGCGGCCGGATGCGGAGGGAGAAGGAGGAGCCCCCCTCTCCCCAGGTGCCTCCCGGCGCCGCCGCCATGACCCTGAAGACGTAGCTGCCGGGCGGAATGTTCGTGAAGAAGGCCTCGCGGCGCGTGCCGGCCTCCACCCAGCCCTCCTGAAAGCCCTCCAGGCGGTATCGGAAACGGACGCGCCGGGAGGAGGCGAGCGTCATGGCCGTGTACCGGAACTCGAGCTCGCCCTTGCCGGGCGGTACATCGGCCCGGTGAGAGTCCATGGGCAGCGGCCGGCGGTCGTAGAGGGCCTCCTCCACCCTCGCCGGAACCACCGGCGGCGGGGCGCAGGCGCGAAGCGGATCGACGGAGACCAGCCCCTTGACCGTCGGAAACCAGAGCCGGCCTTCCCGGTCCCGCCAGGCGGCAGGCTGGGTGCCGCCGTTGCACTCGTTGGAGCGCATGCCATCCGCGCGGCCGAAGGCCCGGCACTCGACGCGGGGGCTCACGCCTTCCGCCGCGGAGCGGAGCCCCGCGAGGGTAGCGCAGTAGACCCCCTTGTTGCAGCTCATCCATAACCGTCCCTCGCCGTCCGGGACGATGGAGTAGACCACGTCGTCGAAGAGGCCCCGGGCCGACGTCACGCTCCACCAGCGGCCGGCGCGAAAGTAAGCCAGACCGCCGCCGTAGGTGCCCGCCCACAGGCCGCCGCCGGCATCCTCGAACAGCGAGAAGACCTGCCTCTGGGGCAGTCCGGAAGCCGTCGTGAAGGTGGTGAAACCGCCCCCCGCAAAGTGGGCCAGACCCTTGTAGCTGCCCGCCCACAGGCTCCCATCCCGCGCGCCCAGCAACGCCACCACCGCCGTATCCAGGATTCCACCCGGCTGGTCGTAGACCGTCATCCGGCCGTCCGCGAAGCGGGCCAGGCCGTGGCCCGTGCCGAACCAGAGGCTGCCGTCCCGGGTGGCGGCCATGGCGTAGACGGAGGGGTTCGGCAGGCCCTCCCGTTCCGTCAGGGTGAGCTTCGGCCCTCCGGCGAGGCGTTGGGCGCCGCTGCCCGTTCCCACCCAGAGCGAGCCGTCGGGGGCCAGCATGAGGCTGTAGACGTTATCGTCCAGGAGGCCGTTATTGGTGGTGATCCGGGTGACCCGGCCGGAATCGATGCGGCAGAGCCCGGCGCCGTAAGAGCCGACCCAGAGCGTCCCCTTTCCATCCTGGAGAAGGCACGACACCATGTTGTCGGGCAGTCCCTCGGCGGTTCCGAAGGGAATGAACGGTCCGCCCGTCAACCGGTTGACGCCCCCGCCCACGGTCCCGGCCCAGAGGTCGCCCTCCCGGTCTTCGAAGAGCGAGATGACCACGTCGTTGGAGAGACCATTTTGGCTGGAGAGGCGCTCGAAGCGCCCGTTTTGAAGGCGAAGAAGCCCGCTGCCGTAAGTGCCCACCCAGAGGGAGCCCTCCCGGTCCGCCAGCAGGGCATACACCATGCGGTTGGGAAGCCCGTCCCGCTCCGTCCAGTGCCTGAACCGCCCATGGGCGTACGAGTAGAGCCCGGCCCCCTCGGTGCCCGCCCAGAGTGTTCCATCGGCGTCCTCGGCCAGGCAGTAGACTCTCGCCCTCCCTGGCCCCGACGGGTCGGTTTCGGCGGTGAACACCCCGCCGCTATAACGGCACAGCCCCGCCAAGGTGGCGAACCATAGGGTTCCGTCCCGTGCCTCCAAAATGCACTGAACGCCCTTATCGGGTAGCCCGTCGGCGGTGCCGAAGCACCGGAAGCGCCCGCCGCGAAAGCGCGCGGCGCCCCCGTCGGAGGTGCCGATCCAAAGGGCCCCGTCGCGGGCCGCCATCAGCCAGCGGATGCCCTCCCCCGACAGACCATCCTTCCTAGCGAACCGGACGAAGGACGATCCCTCCATGCGGATCAGGCCCGCATCCGTGCCGATCCAGAGGAGGCCCGGTGCCGGAGCGCAGAGGGCCGTGACGTTGTTGCTGGCGAAGGCGGGCGTGGTGGACTTGTCATAGAGCTGGAACCTTACGCCGTCAAACCGCACGAGCCCTTCCTGGGTGCCCATCCAGAGATAGCCGTCGGCGCTCTGGGCAATGGCCTGGACCGAGTTCTGGGGGAGACCCTGGTCCGTCGTCCAGGCGGCGAGACCGTACTGCGTCAGGGTCCGGTCGGGAGGCAGCGCCTCCGTGCCCAGCGTGGCCGTAAGCGCCGCCGCGAGCAGGAGCAAAGCTGCCACCCGGCTCCGGGGCGGCCAGGCAAGGGTCATGGTGTTCTCCTCTTCCCATCGAACCGGTGCGACGCCAACCCCTAGGGACCTTGGCGAATTGTAGCAGGATGAGGGCTTTCGAAAAAGAGGGGGAGCTTCGCAATCGATCCCAATCCCGCGATGGGAACCGAACAGGCGGTGGAAGTTTTTACAAATCTTAGTTCAGGAGACAAAGCCCTTCCCCCATGTGCGACCTGCGCCGCCGAAGGAAGGACCATTCGATCGCGGAATTTCCCCAATCCCGCGATGGAACCGGAACGGAGCCCCCAAATGTTGATGAACAGGTGGTTTAGCTCCAATGCTCTTTCACCTGATAAGGGATTGGGGGCCTTTGAGCCGAAGGCGAAAAAGGCGTCCAAGGGTGGGGGTCCCTCC